>Ga0181377_1000017_pt1 | contig 88995 bp, 96 predicted proteins | sample LowvirmetaG_9_FD_130160 | JGI IMG/M metagenome (GOLD analysis project Ga0181377, IMG submission 130160) | Marine viral communities from the Subarctic Pacific Ocean - Lowphox_13 viral metaG | ecosystem: Environmental > Aquatic > Marine > Oceanic | place: Subarctic Pacific Ocean | collected...
AGGCATGAATGGTTTGGGTGGCGCCTACTCATACGACAGTCCTCGACTCCTTGAGATTGTTCAAGGTAAGATTGCCGAACACGAAACTGCACTGATGAAGTGGAACCTTCTTTTAGATAGGATTAATGACAATGTTTGAACAACAGTACGCAATGACTATGCTTTTGATTATGACCGTGACCAATGTCTTTCTTGGTATTGTAATGGTCGCAGGATTTATTCCGATTGAATACGGAATGTCGCTTGCTTTCTTCGCAATGTGTGGTATGATCTGGAAGTGCAAGGTGGATCTCATGGGCAATGTTCGCCTCTGGGAGAATCCGAAGCAGTACCGAGATCGTATGGATACTCGAATTCTCCGTGGAAGGTTTGAAGAAGAGAAGTGATATATATGGTGTCCCCTTACAATAGAGACACCACACATGTTAAAACGACTCCTGCTTTCTCGCCGTCGTAGGTTATATCTGAAGCGGTTCCGCCGCAACCCAAACTACTTTACTAATTTATCTGGAAGGTATCAGGACTGGGGCCGACCACGGCCCCTACCCTAACGAATATTATGAACTGTCTCGAATGTGAAAATGAAATTGCTCCTGCACGACTTGAAGCAATTCCCGATACTGAATATTGTGTTGATTGTGTAGACAAGAACTCAACTCCTACTATTGCTCGTGTGATCTATAGTCACAAGTGCGACAGTGAACTCTTTATCGCAAAGGGTAAGGAGAATGTTCGTCGTCTTGACCGAGAATGGGCCAGGGCAAGATGATCAAAGCCATTTTACCAATTCTGTTTACTACGGCTGTCTTTGCACAAGAAGTTTGTCCTCCTCGTTACAATAGTTTTGATTGTGACAAGTGGGAAAAAGTAGAAGATAAAATTTGGTACAGGTCATGTACAAGTGAAGTCTTAACCGACGAAGGCGAACTTAAATTCAGCACGACACTGGAGACTTGGAAGGATAAATCCAATCCAGATTTCATCGACGTTGAGGGTATTCTTACTGTTAAATACCACCAATATGGATGGGCATATTACAACTATGTCCACCGAAGTCAGATGTGTCCATTCCCTTTGACTCAGGTCAGGGGGAATATTTATTGGGACTGGGATACTGCCTATGAATGGTACGGACAAAACTCAACAGACGAAGAGTGGGATTTGTACCAAGAAGCGAATGTAAATTTTGGTGATATGCAATGGGCCACTAAGAACGGATTCGGTCAGAGTGGAGATTTGTATTTTGGTTGTAGAAAGAAGTATGGTCTAGTTTACAGTGGACCGAACCCAACATTCTCAGTACGGGACATTGAATTTGACGATAGATTGTGGAGGTATCGTTTTCCGGAAGAAGAGAATGCTATTATTGATTTAGAACCACCACTATCGTTTGATCCCGATGATTCGGACAAGAATAATTTTGCGATGAACTTGCGAATTCGCATGAGTGGTAAGCATGTAATCAAAGCAGTAAACGGCGTGATGCTAGATGACGAGAACACAATTCAAATTCCAAACGTAGTACGAATTCGATTCCGTGCTAGGTTTGAAATAATGGATCCTGAGTATTGCCCTGATCAACCAGAACCGCCGGCTCCAGTGTATGGTGATTCTTCATCTGATGAGATTGCACCATAACCTAAATAGGTAAAAAGAGGTTAGCAGTTTACCTCGTAACATGGAGATTTCAATGAGACTACAGTATACTTACGTCGAGAGCGACTGCTACGAATATGATCCTGAACCAACCTACATCGGTGGTGCGCCTCCGATTCGAACCGAGGGTATTCCCGTTGGTTGGAAGAAGGGTTCTTTTGCCGAACAAGACGGACTAGATCTTTCCTCTTTCAATGTTCGCAATCGCCGATACAACAATAAAGCAGGTAATAACAACCTAAGCGATATCAACAACTGGAACAGTGGTTACTGGGCAACAGTTTTGATTACACCCAAGCACGCAATTGGTTGCCGTCATTATTGGAGAACTGTTCCTGCACAAGAACGCAAGCAGCGTTTCATGGGGAAGAGTGGTAAGATCTACTATCCTGAGTGGGAATCAACTACCGAGTTTAATGGTGATCGTATTATCATTACATTCAAAGAAGAACTACCCGAAGATGTCACGCCAATCGAAGGATGTGATATCGGTTATGTACCAGTCGGTAGCAAGATTTATCAGTTGACGAATCAGGGTATGCTTCACTACATGTACACTAAGGGTGGTAAGGTTATCACTTACGGCGGCCGCCCCCCTCGTGTCTATGACTTTGAATATGAAGTTGACGACATCATGGGTGAACGCCAAGCAATATGGAGTGGAGACTCTGGTACACCCACATTCGTCAAGGACGAACAGAACGACAAACTATACTGGCTTGGAAACAAGTGGGGTGGTTTCCCTATGTCACAAGACAGTGAATCCGCACAAGAGATTATAGATTTCGTCAAGGGTGCAACCAGCGATAAGCGTCCTACTGGTTACGACTGGAAAGTCGCCCGACTTAGTGGTGGAGGAATGGATTACAACAATGATGGTGTAATCGACTCTGCTGATCTCGGACATGTTCTTGCTGCCTTTGGTATGAAGGGAGCAGGTTACTATGAACAATTCGATCTCAACGATGACGGTAGAATTGATTCAGGAGACATGGGACAGATTTTTGCTAAGTGGGGCGTAACTGCCGAAATGGTAACTTACGATCCAGATAATCCCCCACCACCAGTACAAGAAAGAAAACCTGCAAATCCAAACAAGGATGAATGGGGGTTCGGCGCGTCCGACTAAATATAAAGGCAAAGAATAAGGAGAATATTATGCCTACAGTAACGACAACTACAGAGCCCAAACCGGGAGTGAAGTCCACCGAGTTTTGGGCAGCATTAACCATTGGAGGGCTTCCGTTAATTGAACAACTCGGTTGGTTCAAGAATTGGCCTACTACCGAGGGTGGTGAAATTGCAATGTGGTCAATCGCAGGTGCAGTTGTTTGCTCGTACATTTGGAGTCGAGCATGGGTAAAGGTAAGAGGGAAAGGAGAATTTGATGAGATTAAAACTATTAACAGCAACGCTACTTCTAGCAAGTCCGGCAGTCGCACAGGATGAATTGGTATGTCCACCAAGACTGATTCCAATGATGTCTGTCAGTCTACCAGACGACACCGGTAAAATCATTACCGTGTCCGAAGTAGAAAACGACACTAGAAAAATTGTCGCGGATTACGAAACACTTGATCGAGGAACGATCGGTGCATTTCCTATGGATGGGAGTATTGATTGGACAAACAATTCGGCAGAAAGAAGAAGGTTAAAGTATCGTCAGTCTATTCTGGTTGACGAGGGTATCATGCCTATTATTCCTCCGGGATTTGATGAGGTATGTTGGGAACCTTCTACTCGAAGACTGATTACAGTTTACGAACAAGTTCTAGAACCCGGCGAAAGTTTAACAACGCCAATTTTCTGGGAAATCACAACACGACTGGAAGGTCAAATTGCAGATGTTAACGGCGATGGTTGGGTTGATGCTCAGGATCAAGGATTGGTCTTGGGAGCATTTGGAACTGATAATCCTCTGTACGATCTCAATCAAGATGGTATTGTCGATGGTGCAGATCTCGCAATCGTCTTGAGTCAGTGGTCTGAGTCCTTCGATGATGTTATCGAAGCAAACGCTGGAGGCGGAGGTGGTCCAATTGATCCACCAGTTGAAATCGTTTACAACGAAGATTGGAAAGGGGCAAATGAAATTTTTGCTCTAACTCTAAATGAAGTTCCCAACGACAATACTCGGGAAGGACACTTCATAATCCCAAAAGCGATTTGGCGGTTGACCTGATTCGAGGATCATTCGGTGTCGCAGACGACACCGGATCCGGTGGACCAGCCGCCATCTCAGCATCGACTTACGGGTATCAGTCAGTTAATTTAGATCATGATACAATGTCAGTAGATGAGTGGGTTGCAGCAAATCCAGATGCAGTTTGGATTGTTGAAATGTACAGAGATGGTGAATTGATAGGAACGGTTGCAACAGATTCCTCGAACGTAAGTGGAAGGGATCAAGTACAACCAGCAGATGGATCCAGACAATACGGAACTGGAATCTGGTGGTCAGCATTGGTTCCTCCTTCGGAATTTGAAGTAGGTGATAAGTGGATAGTGTATGGGTGGGCAAGCCCGGCAGAACAGGCTTTCTTGCCACCGTATCCGCCTGATAGATTCTATTGAAGTAAGCATTCAAAAAGCACTTCTGGGGCAGGTTATGGGCATTTGCTTGTAACCTGCCCCTTTTATATTTGGACCTAAAAAATATCTCACAAATATTGGAATAAAGGGTTAAGTAGGGTTGACATCTGGTCGATTTATAGTATAATAGGGGAGTTCCAACGTGGAACGAACCGATCGCAACGGGATTTGAAAAGGAATCCAACCATGCACGATGACGACTCTTTCACCCTCACCATGATGAGCATCTCAACGATGATTCTTATTATCTGTGTTCTGGTCATGATTATGGCCGGTGGATGTACCGTCTCCGTTGGTGCTGAAGGCCGTGCCTTCTACCCGGCGGACAAGTCACCCCGTAAGGGGTTTTACGATGCGGGTGGTATGGACGGTATCTACAGCCGTCCTGCCTCCGGATCTTTCGCTACTCTTGGGAGTGGTAACTGATGGAATTTATCCGCACGCATGTCGGGTACTTTGATTTTGTCGAAGGTGGTTTTCAGTCGGGTGCCTCTTGGGGATTCGTGATTGGAGTCGGCGTCATGTTCGTTCTGTTCAAGGTCAGCCGATTCGGAAGACGAAAGAAGATCTGAGTGGACGGCCCTGTCGTCTAGTGGTTAGGACACGAGATTTTCACTCTCGTAACCGGAGTTCAATTCTCCGCAGGGTCATTCTTGGGAACGTAGCCCAACGGCAGAGGCAACGGACTTAAAATCCGTACAGTGCGGGTTCGAATCCCGCCGTTCCTATTACGAGTAAAACGATGAACAACATCAAAAAGAAAATCTCAACGCGAGATAAGAATTGGAACCGAGATGATACGGGGCGTCCCGTAACTCGTTCAACTACATGGGGTGCTAAGGATAGATGCCCCAAGAAGAACCGCCGTGATTGGCGGAAGGAGAATCACAGATGAGTGGATTCGCAATTAAGAGAGAGCTTCTTGAAGAGCTCGAGTATCGTAGTGGTGAGAATGGTCTTACTACTTGGTGGGACACGAGGGATCACGGAAGGTTCGTGATTACGTCGCTTCGGTATCACGACGAAGATACCGGCGTGACTAGTGTTCATCGATCCGTGAAGGATCTTGAAGGAAATCTTTCCATCAACAACTACCACAATCTCGCCGGTTCGCGGCCTTTCATGGCCACCGAGCGAGATCACCAGCGTCTGCTTACGCAGATGATCCGTGAGTGGGAATCTGGAGAAATCAATCATGGCGAATGAAGTCACCAACAACGTCACCATTACTTTCAACTCTGGCCCTGCCGGAGAAAAGGCTGCCAAGGTGTTTGAATATATCAACGAAAACGATTCGTTGCTGACTCCAGAATTGTATCCAAACAAGCCGGAAGATAATGAAATCTGCCGAACGTGGATGGAACAGAACCTTGGTGGAAAGTGGGCTCGCAATGAAGAGGCTGAGATCTCTCGGTCTGATGATGGCAACTACCATGACGCCCACATCAATATCGGCACCGCTTGGTCGCCGTGTACGCCTTGGGTCGAACGACTCGTCGAGTATCTTGTCGATGGTTTCACCATCACCCATACATACGTTGACGAGTGCCTGAATTTTGTTGGGTCGAACGTATGGGAAGACGGCGAATTGATTTACGACTTTGACAGCGAGGATTTCTATTCCACGCTCGAAGAGGAAAGTAAGGTTCGCGCTAAGAGTGCCGGTATGGTACTTGAAGACATGTCCGACGAAGACATCGACGAATGGCGATGGGATTGGATGTGGGATTTTGTTTACGACACCGTGGAACCACCCGAAGAGGTATACTCCCAATGAGCCAGTATAGATTGCATATTGACATTCCGCTTGGAACCAGTGAACCCGAAGCCGTGCGTATTGCACAGCATATGATCTCGAGCATTGCTACGCATGTTCAGCTTCGATCGAAGATCGATGAAGTGGTTAATGGTATGAACTATCGTCTCGGTCATGATGATGATCGACAGAAGTCGAATTACCTGATGGTAGATGACGAAGGACATGTAAATAATAAGAAATGTCGCTTGACATTCAACTCAGAGAAGGTATAATATAAACATGAAGAACGCAAGAATTCAAAAGTTCCGCAACATTGCGGTAAATCAAACCCGACTTCCGTTTGTCCTTTTCATTGTCAGCACGTTGCTGACGATCACTTGCCTGCTGAATCTGATTCAGCTGGGAAGGGTAGAGGACACTATTCGCCCTGATGTAAGTGTAAACGATCTCCTGTATCTCTTCGGATACTTCGTATCGTCCTGCTTCTTCTGGCGATGGACGTTCCACAACTGAATCAAGGGCCGTGGGAGGAATGGTTTTTCTCAGTCCGACTTATAATCGGGTAAACGTGGTTCGAATCCACGACGGCCTATTTGGAGTATATAATGAATCGTAGACTTAGAATCTATATTGCGGGAGCCATGAGTGGCCACCCGAATCTGAATTGGGATGCCTTCGACCGGAAGGAAAAGCAATTGGAATCAGACGGATGGGATGTAGTGAATCCTGCTGCTATGGACAGAGACGCGGGTATTGATCCCACCGATCTAGGCATGTATGACTACGAAGAAGCAGCAAGTCGTGATATCGATGCACTTCGTTCATGTGACGCCATCTACATGATGGCAGGGTTCCAGTTTAGCAAGGGTGCTTGCTGGGAACGGGCTCTTGCTCGGGATATGGGCCTTCAGCGTTACTATGAGATTCCGCGTGAAGACCACGAACGACCGAAGGATTTTGGAAAATGATGATTAAGTGGCTTGACATCCTTGTAATATTAAGTATAATGTATTAACTATATGGGTGAGGCCACCACACAAACTGGTCCTCGACTCGCGGAGACAGCGAGGTGAAGAATGAAGTTTTGGGGTATCTCGCTTCTTCACTACTACAACCCCACGAATTATGCCGCCTTAGCTCAGTTGGTAGAGCTGGTGACTTTTAATCACTAGGTCGGGGGTTCGAGTCCCTCAGGCGGTACTTGGTTTAGAAAAGGTTTTTATGAACACTCAAGAACAACTACGATTCGATGTCTTCTCCGCCGCACAAATGCGTTGCGATCAGAAGTACAACTACGAATTTACGATGTACGAGAACGCTCTTAACAATGGGGAAACTCACACGGCTCCCGTGTACCCTTCGATCGAAGAGATTCTCGACGACGCAAAAACAATTTACGATTTTGTTAACAATAAGGGTTGACAAACCCTTCAAGATAAAGTATAATACTTTAAACAACGGTGACTTCGATACTCGGGTCGAATAAAACACCAACACTAGTACCGAGAATTTTTGGAGATGTTTGCCATGAGCAACACCAACACCCAGTCCCAGACTCGCCGCGTTCTTAACTACCTCACCTCGGGACGAGGCCTCACTTCTGCCGAAGCACGTAGCCGATTCGGCGTTCAGAACATGCGGGCAGTGATGACCCGCGTCCGTCAGCTCACCGAGCGATACGGTAACTGGCGAGTCACCACGAGCGAGACCGCATCCGGTAGCACCCGCTACATGATCAAGAAGGTCATCCTCGTCGATCCGGTTTCAGCCTGATCACCCCCTTGCTTGTGCGGGGGGCGAAAGCCCCCCAAACAACTTTTACAACTGAATAGAATAATGTGCGGGAGACTAATTACCTCCTGTACGGGACTCGCATAATAATCTCCCACGAATGGGGATAGTGCAACCTCCAAATGGTTTAGCGACCTGTCCGTATGATGCAGAAATGCTTGTATGAGATGATCCTTAGCGGGATGGGTGGAGGAGTTGAAGCAGGTTACTACCGACATTGTACGTTCGTGCTGCTTCTTTCAGGTATACAATAACCCTGAGTCCCATTTTGATATACCTCGTTCGTGAGATCTCGATGTACAAGTTCCGAGATGGTTGCGTGACGGTTCGACTCTCCAGTCTTTTTTAGAGATTGAGTCGAAGGAGTCGGGTGGGGAATCCGACCCACGAACGATTAGCGGGAGTCGTATAACGGCCATTACCCAAGGTTTCCAACCTTGAGATGAGAGTTCGATTCTCTCCTCCCGCTTTTGCTTACATGTTTAGGAGAATAAATCATGAGTAAGTTTTTTGAGAATGTTTCCAAGGCCTTTTACCTGATGGCCCTTATGTCGATCGTTTTTTCGATCTACGTTTACCAGAACGATTCGACGCTAGGAATCTTCATCGGTCTTTGGGTTCCTACCCTTCTACTGCTCGGTCCTTCCTGCCCTTGGTTTAGATCAGAATGAGTAGGCAACACAGCGCGGGGAAGGGAGACTCTCCCCGTAAAGTGGACCAACAGAAGTACCGCGAGAACTACGAAAAGATCTTCGGTAAGAAAAAAAATCAGAGTGTGAAAAAGAAGAAGAAGACTTGACTCTTCTTCTTTTTTGTGTATAATAACTACAAAGGAGTCAACACATGGCTAAGAGAATTCTAACCGCAACGCAGCAGGCGCAGATGACCAAGCGAGGAAAGACGAAGAAGCACAAGAAGAACAAGCACGGTACGACTGGTAGAGGCAGGAAGAACTGACAACCGGCATTTACTATCAACAAGTCCTTGCCAGATAAGGACTTACGGCAGTCTTGCCCATTGCTCCCGTAGCTCAGTTGGATAGAGCAGCTGACTTCTAATCAGCAGGTCACACGTTCGAGTCGTGTCGGGAGTGCTTACCTAAATAGAATGGTCGAATTCTTTTCACATAAGGAGATAAACATGTTTGAAGATATTACCACATCAGAGGTTCTTGGAACCGTATTTTACACTATCGTCGTTTTCGTCGCCGGTGCCGTCGTTGGTCCTAAGTTCTTTGGCTTCCTTAATGGATTAATGCCTTGGAACAAGTCGGGCGAGTGATATGAGTGTCCGCCACCGTAGCTCAGTTGGCAGAGCAGAGCTTTTGTAAAGCTCAGGTCGCAGGTTCGAGTCCTGTTGGTGGCTATTCGGAGGGCAGTGTTCTTCCCCTGTAGCTCAGTTGGTAGAGCGAGCGGCTGTTAACCGCTAGGTCCTTGGTTCGAGTCCAAGTGGGGGAGTTTCGGGGTGTAGCGCAGCTTGGTAGCGCGGCTGGTTTGGGACCAGCAGGTCGCAGGTTCAAATCCTGTCACCCCGATTAGATTATGATTACGCAGAAACGATTAGACAAATTTCTTGAGACTGGTAAAGACCAATGTCTTTCCATCGAACGATCGAAGAAGCATTGCTCTCTTATCATCTACAAGAATCAGATTGTGTCCGTTGGTATCAATGGTATCGGCAAGACGCACCCTGAAGCCAAGCGTATTGGTTACCGATACGACGAGGTGCATTCGGAACTTGATGCAGTTCTGAAGTGCAAGTATAAAAAGAATCTTACACTGCTGAATCTACGTTTCAACCGATTCGGAGAAATGCGTATCGCAAGGCCTTGCCAACTGTGTATGCCTTGGTGTAAAATGTATTTCGATTCGATCTATTACACGATGCCTGAAGGCGTTGTAAAACTGGAGTATTAAATGATATTTGAATTAACGGAGAGTTCGTTCTCCAAACAAGTGGAAGACAAGGTTCGCAAGAACAACTGCGAGTACATGGAGGCAGTGGTTGAACTTTGTGAAGAACTAAGCATTGAACCAAAACTTGCTGCAAAACATTTATCAAAGCCAATTATCGAGAAGATAGAAGTGGAGGGCGCAAACAACAATCTATTACCAAAGAAGACTAAATTACCGTTTTAATATTGACAACACACAAAACATCTAGTATACTTAAACACACAAAACAAGGAGACATTATATGTCATTCAAAGATCTAAAGAACAAGTCAACCGCAGACATGACCGCTCGTCTTAACGCCGAGATGGAGAAGATGAGTAAGGGTAGCAAGTCCTACAAGGACGATCGATTCTGGCGTGCAACGCAGGACCAGTCGGGTAACGGTTACGCCGTTATTCGTTTCCTCCCGCCAGGCGAGTCTCAGGACATCCCGTGGGTTCGTCTGTTCAATCATGCCTTCAAGGGCCCCGGTGGTTGGTACATCGAGAACTCTCGTACCACCCTCGGTGATAAGGATCCTGTTTCAGAGATGAACACTCGTCTGTGGAACTCTGGTATGGAATCTGATAAGGATATCGCTCGTGAACGAAAGCGTAAGCTCAGTTACATCAGCAACATCTACGTTGTCAGTGATCCATCCAACCCGGAGAACGAAGGAAAGATTTTCCTTTACAAGTATGGTAAGAAGATCTTCGACAAGATCAACGAAGCCATGAACCCTGAGTTTGAAGACGAAGCGGCAATCAATCCGTTCGACTTCTGGAAGGGTGCTAACTTCCGTCTTAAGGTTCGCAAGGTTGCTGGTTACACCAACTACGACAAGTCAGAATTCGAACAGCCTTCTGAACTTCTCGGTGGTGATGATACGGAACTCGAAACGCTTTACAACAAGCAGTACGATCTTTCCGAATTCAGTGACAAGAGTAACTTCAAGTCTTACGATGAACTGAAGACCAAGCTTGATCGGGTTCTCTCTGGTACGGAGAACACTTCGACTGCGGAGGAGACTACGGTTTCCTACGAGGAACGAACTCCTACTCCTGCACCCGAGAAGGCGGCGGCCGTCGCGCCTGAACAAGAGGACGACGCCATGTCGTACTTCGAACGTCTCGCTAACGAAGGTTGAAATCAATTAAAGAGTTTGGGAGGAGTGGGGTCTTCGGACCCCACTTTTTTATTATACGGGACTAAATCGGCCGGTTGGGGTGCCGATCGGTCCATCTGTCGTTGGTGATTTTGGTTCTGTTGGATTTACAATTGTAGTGTTATTATTTGTTGTAATTTGTTGTATTGATTCTCGAGCCCTTGCAGCATCTTCTCTACGAGACTCTACAGAGTCTCGATCCATTGATCCAGCAAGTTCTGACTCTCCTATTTTGGACTGAACTCCAATACCTGACTTTACTTGTTCACCCAGTATTCCCACTGAGGTGCCACCACCCATCGCAGAACTAATCATACTCGCACCACCAAGGGTCGTGGCATCCAGTCCCAATAATGCAAGTCCTTTTATCGTACCCCACCACGAATCATCATATGTGGTTGTATCTATATTTTGTTGAACCGCATTGGCCGTTCCTTCGGCTCTAATTATTTCTTGTTCCAATACAGCAACATTCCCTGTTTTGGATGCTGCATCAACCCGTGCCGTAGAAGTCATCGTACCAGTTCTATTGTTCGCTGCAACAACTGGTACTACATCTGACTTAAATTCATCTACGGCCGCACGGTCTTCTGCTGATAGACTGTCGTAGTGTTCTTGTTGTCTATCTTTCATATCTGTTAAGATACCAACAAACTGTTTACTGTTTTCGTTTAGTTTTGCGAGTTCTTCTTCTGGGTCGAATATGCTATTTGCAATTGCGTCCGTTATTTTATCAGCAAAATCAGACTTTAAGAAAGCTATGAGTGCAGTTATACCAGCAACAGCACCAATCAAAGGAACAGCGATTGGAGCAATTGCGGCTGCGACCGAACCCAGTATTCCGAGAAGAGGTAGAAGTCCTAACATTGACATCATTCCACCACCACCCGAAGCCGTTGTACCATCAGCTCTGGTAAGTGATGATTCTCGCCGACGAGCTCGCCGGCGTTCGAGTCGAGAAGATTCTCTTCTACTTTCCAAGTCGGGCATCGCTCCCAGAATACTGGTTGCAATTGTTGAAATCTCTTCAAGTACGGTAGAAATCACATCTGTTGTAAAATTAAGACTGAACACATCATCAGCCATATCACTCAATCCGGTTTCCAAACTAGACAGTCTGTTTGTGATGGATTCTCCCACGCCTTCGATGGCTTGTTGAAGGCCGGCCAGAGGTGAGTCCGTAGGCATAGAGATTGCCGAATCCATTACTTCGGGTTCTAGACTGGATGATTCGGCCCGTGGAGAACGTCTAGTTAGATTTATTTTACTCAGTAGTTTTTTACCACCAGCCATTGCAGCTAAAACTTCTGGTTCTGTCTGAGACAGAGCCAACGCTCCTATTGCTTGTGATCCAGTACGAACAGATTTTTGTATTGCGCCACCAACAGATGACATTCCCTGTAGTCCCGCGCCTAGTAATCTTGGAAGCATTTACTTACCTCTTTGTTTGGATTGACGTTCTCTGGCCTCGTCCTTTTGTTCCTTGACCCAATTCTCAACCAATATCACATAGAGTTCTCGTTCCCACGGTAACATATTTTCCAAGTCCTCTAATGTATAGTTATGAAATTTCATTAGAGCAAAATTTGTCTGGTAGTAGTTTGTCAACTCATCGTGGGCCATGATCATCAAAAAAAATCAAAAATGTCTTTCACCTCCACATCAATTTTACCGTCCGGATCTGGGCATTCGGCAGTTATCTTGATGTATGGGTATGGAAGACTCTCAAAATACTTCTGAATGTCTTTTAACTTTTCAATAGGAAATCCATCAATAAATTCGTTTAACTCTTCTATACTATAATCTGATGTGTCGTATACTGTTTCGGCGTCTGCGATCTCTTTTATGCAACTTGCAAGTATCGATGTGCTTAGATCGTCACCTGATTCCATTTCACTCATCATCATGGATTCTTTTACTTTGGGTGGTCGTAGTTTAATCATTACCTCTGGTGTAATTTTTAGTTCTTTCTCGTAGTCAGAACCTTTCTTGATGTTCTTTACCTTCATACTCTTCAAGACCATCACAGGGTTCACAGACTCGCCACAGGGACACTTGTACGCGAGTTTGATCTCTTCACCGACAGAGAACTCTCGGAGTTTTACCGTAAGATAAACAAAGTCGGTCACACTCAGTTCGGTTAGATCATGATCACCTTGAACACACGCTTGCAATACCTCTAGGCAATTTGATATTATGTGACTTCTACTTGCACCCGTAACCTCTTCACCAATTTCACTAGCAGTCATCAGTAGTGTTTTTTGTTCTTTCACTGTAAACGGACGAATCTTTATCGTCTTGTTGCATATCGGCAATTTCACACTGTATGTCTTCACTGCAATTTTCGGTAATGTCATTATATTTCTCCAAAATGAACATATATATTTAGGGGAAAAGATGGCATACAAAGGAAAGTATACACCAAAAAATCCCTCCAAGTATATCGGGAATCCCACCAAAGTTATTTATCGTTCGTTGTGGGAAAGAAAAATGATGAATTGGATGGACAACAATCCATCCGTCTTGAGATGGGGTTCAGAGGAAACAATAGTGATGTACGTTTCGCCAGTGGATGGTAAACGACATCGTTATTACGTTGATTTCATAATGGAAGTGCAGAACAAGAACAAGGAAATACAAACCTTTCTGATAGAGGTTAAACCAAAGAAGCAGACGAAACCACCAGTGAAACCCAAGAAAAAAACCAAGACGTTTATCAACGAGGCGAAAACGTATTCAGTAAACAAGGCAAAATGGGATGCAGCTGAAAGAGTCTGTGAATCTAGGGGATGGAAGTTTATGATCGTAACCGAGGACACGTTGTTCAAGAAGGATGCAAATGGCTAAAAAACAAAAAGACCCCATATCGATCCTCGAAAAATTCAAAGTTACCAAGAACCCTTCACCCGCCAATGCCAAAAAAATGTATACGGAGGCAAGGCAGGAATTGGGAACTGCTCTATACACTCCAGATGTATTTGAATCATATTCCAATCGAATCTACGGTAAGACTGAATTCAAACCCGTACTCAAAGAAGTCGGAAAGATGATTACCTTTCGTTACTTTCCCCAGACATATAAGACACTCCCATACTTTGATGCACAACCGTTGATTCTCATTGTAGAGGTTCCAGATAAGGACACAGTGATTGGTGTCAACCTTCACTACTATTCCATACAGGATAGAATGAGAACTTTCTACTCAATGTGGCCGTTACTTACAGATAGAAATCTCGGAGAGCAAGCAAGATTTAGAATGTATTATAAAATAATATCAGAGAGTAAGAAATACATAAGAGGACTTGCCGGTTTAAAGGAATATAAAACAAATCGAATACGTTCGAGGGTATACGAAATAAACCCTAAATACTGGGAAACCGCTTTAGCTTTGCCTACAGAACATTTCATAAAGAAGAAGTCGCACGTTATACAGACGGAAACCAGTAAGAAGATAAGAAAACTTCTAGGAGAATCAAACAGATGATTTCACCAAAAGTAGATTTAATCAAAAATACTATTGCAAGGGGACAGAACATTGTTCATCCCTATGATTTTGAAATCATCTTACCCACTGGACCAACCACTACAGTGTCCGCTCCCACTCGGACTGAATCAATTCGAGAAAGAGAAGGACTGGAAAAGAAATTTAGATTCAGTAAGCAGAACGTATTGGACATGAATGTGGCAGTGCGTTCCTTTACTTTACCTTCACGAACATCATCCAAACAGTCGGTATATTACGGTGGACCTCTCCGTCAGTTTCCTTACATTTCAACTTACGATGGTGAAATCAACATGACTCTGTTGATGAGAAGAAATGATCCACTACTATATGCTTTTCACGCATGGCAGTCGTTGGGGGTTTCACCAAGTTCAGGTACACTGACATATCAAGACGACTACACTACCGACATGACAATACTGATTCGATCAGTCACTAAACAGGGAGTAGGTCCGGTTCCTGCTTCTTCTCAATTAGGAACACCGGGAAGTCCAACCCTGCAATATAGTCTGTCTAATGTCTGGTGCGAGACCATCGGTCAAGTTCAAATGTCAAACGAATCTGCTAACGAAGCTCTGCTCTACAACATCATCTTATGTTACAGAGATTTTACGACATCCACATTCGATGGTCCAGTTGAGCCAGGTGGAATGCCAATGGATGTAAGAAGTGATCTTAACGATGTCACACCAAGTAACAATCCACAACAGATAGGTAACCAATGAGCACAATAGTTTTTCCATCCACGATAACGAGAACATCGCCGGCTATGATACGCTTTCGATTTTTCGATAGTGCAAAACCAAATCCAGACGAACCAACTGCAACTGTAGTTTTACCTTCGCCTCTTGGACTGAGTAACAACTATAATGTTTCGTTTGATGATCTCGAATCCGGTTTGTTTGAAAGGGCGTTGGAGACTTTTATTCGTACTACTTCCGATGTAGCTGGTGTAATTACATCAGAACAATCTGGTACTGATAAGGTTTTAAATTCAGTAGACGCAATAACAGATGGTGCCGGAGAGTTAATTGGTTCTTTATTCGGGGGATCACAAATAGTACGAAGAGCCATTGGTGGAAACCTAAACAAAAGAAACGAACTGGTAATCAACAAACCACAGAACAGAAGTTTTAGTATGCGGTTTCAGTTGGTTCCCACGAACAAAGAAGAAGCGAATTCAATTCAAGAGATTGTGAACACTTTTAAAATTGCAATGCACCCACCGACGAATCAGGAATTATCTAACACGAATGGTGCAGAAAACAGAATAAACAAAGCAGTATTCTTCCTGAACCCCGCAAGAGTAAAAGTAGATTTTCTCTTTAGAGATGCGGTAAAAGAAGGAGATAATTTTGACTTTAGTACGGACAATGTAAATCGAAGAATATTTTCTACTTCATTTTGTTTCCTGAGTAACTTGGATGTAAACTACCACAACGCCGGCGCTCCCTCGTATTTCAGTGACGGTCAACCTGGCAATATGGCATTTTCAATTCAAATGACAGAGGTACATCCAAATAGTAGAGAGATGATAAAGAGAATTGATCTAGGAACTAGAGATCCATTTGGTAATTTTACTGACACTGGTGATGCCACGACTGATGCAGCTGCCAGACTCGAAGGCACACCCTCCGGGTCTTTAGTAAAAACTATTAATGAATACCTTAGTCAAAACCCCGAAGACGATAGGAGTAATTGATGTCATTTTACTTTGAAAATTATCCAGTAATTGATTATGAATACTCTCCCGGTGTTTTAAAAAAATCGGTTGATATTCTACGAAGAACTGATATAACCAATCAGCTCCTAAACACAAACGAATACAAAACTCGCATTCTTCGTGATGGAGAAACACCTCAGAGTGCCGCGATGAAATACTACAATGATGTCAGTCTATACTGGTCCTTCTTTATCACAAACCGACTAATCAATCCGTTCTACGATTGGCCTGCCAGTTACGAAAAGTTAAACAAACGAATAGACTCCAAGTATGCAGGTGTTTCACTTTACGTTACCGAAAACTCAAACGGTCTCACTATGGATACACAGTCTACAACGAGTTCGTATTCTATCGGTGATACGGTAAACGTCAGTACCGGAAGTGACAAGGTTGTAGCTACTCTGGTAGATTATGATAGAACAACAGGACACATGCGACTAAGTGGTGCTGAAGATCTAGTCGGAGAAACTGTTTCCGGTTGGACGATCACGGATACAACTGGTTCAAAGAAAATGTATGTTGGTCGAAAGATAGACCAGTCTAGATTATCACTTCACCACTTCAGAGACATTGCGTTATCTTCTGAAACAAATTCAATTGATGTATATCGGTCACCTCTTACTTTGATCGGTTCCGCTCGATATATCGATGTATACTTAAGTGGTTCGGTTACTGCAATTACAAATGACGGTGCAAGCACAATTACAAATGAAAAATTTGAAACAGAGATAAACGACCGAAACCGAAATATAAGAGTTTACAGTGTTGCTATCATAAAAACGATACAAGATAAACTTAAAGAGGTTATTAATCTATAATGGCAAGAGTATCTGATAACCTTCGAAAAACAATAATGACAGTTCCCATCGGCAAATTCGAGGGTGCAGCTATAACTATAGTTTCTGCGGAAGACAATGAAGCTATCGTCGAGACCGGCGGAAATGTAGAACCTAGAATTGTAAGTATTACTTTAAATGAAAGTATCTTTCAGCCATTCATCGTTGGTACAGTCATTCTTGATATCCCGAATGGTTACCTAGAAGAAAATAAAACCAGAATCACATCACAGGATATTCTGTTGATGGACATTGCTACTTTTGTTTCTTTAGAAAAAACCTATGCAATTCCCGGTAAAAAAATGCAAGAGAGTTTTATCATATACAATACATCCAAATCATCCAGTAGTGAAAAGACTACGAGGTATAGACTTGATATTGTTACTCCCGAAGGATTTAAGGACTCAACCACCCGAGTAGTAAAGTCATTCAGTAAAAAGAAAAGATCAAATATTGTATCAAGTATTTACACTGACTATATTCTTGAGGAAAAGAGACTGGATGCAGGATCGGGTAATCTCAGTTTTGTAACTGAAACACTTGGGTCTGATTTTTCATGTGTCTTGCCAAACTGGAGTCCATCGAAGTGCATATCGTGGTTAACGAATGGATCAATTGATTCAAAGAACGAAGACTGTGCGAACTTCTTTTTCTTTCAGAGATTTAACGACAGGGGTAGAGTGGAATCCGTTTTCACTTCCTTTACCGACATGATAAAAGAACCAGTCGTTGGTACAGATGACGATAAGACATCTGGTTACATTGTTGACATACTGTATGATGCAGAAGATCCAATAGAAGCACACATACGGGAAAGACGAACGGTGAAGGGAACGACGGTTGTTCCAGATATGAACAGCACCAAATATAATGCGTTTGGTACTTGGGGAGGCACGTTATACTTTTACGATCAGACTCGTAAAAAGTATTTTGAAAAGGTATACAATTACAAAGACGATGCACCCGAACCATTCGTGGATTCGAACACCAAAAAGTTTATAGAAGACGACAACGAGATAATCACGAATAGATTGGGTTCACCTGATTCGTTTAAGGCGTTCATACCAAAACAAAAATACTTGTTCAGTGACGATGAGAAAAACAAAGGTGTTGATAAGAAGGAAGATTGGTTGGATTTAGTTTATACTCAGCGAAACCTGAACATTTACTTTCCACTTGAAATAAATATTGTAGGTGATACTAACCGCAGAGTGGGAGAATGTGTGATGTTCTCAGATATGCAGGTGAGAAATTTAACCAAAGACCAAAGTTCTTACACTTCACATGACGAAGAGGGAAGGTCTCTGGGTGGCAAGTATTTAATTTCTGATGTAGAACACAGATTCATTTTTGAATCTACTTCAGTCAATCAGGAATACACAACCAAACTTACGTTGATGCGAGATGGAGCTCCTAAATAATGCACGAACTTTTTAAGTCAAATTCTTTTATATGGTGGCAAGGTGTTGTGGAAGATAGAAAAGATCCACAACGACTTGGTAGGTGTAGGGTTCGAGTTTTCGGTTATCATGACAAAGATAAAAATCTTATTCCCACTGCTCAGTTGCCTTGGGCCTCTCCAGTAACGCCTGTAAATTCTGCTTCGACTAGTGGTATCGGCGAAACACCAGTCGGACCAGTTCCCGGTACTCACGTTTTCGGATTCTTCCGCGACGGAGAAAACGCACAGATGCCAGTCATAATGGGAACCGTTCCCGGTATTCCAGAAGATGCACCAGATGTCAGTGATCCGTCTAAAGCCGGTTACCAAGATCCGAATGAAAAATATCCACTGGACTCAGAAGAGCATGGATTAAACGAATCTGATGTTACTCGACTTGCTCGTCACCGATGGGAAGATGAAGACGGTACAGAACAAACAGAAGAAGAACTACCGGCCGTAGTCAAAAACAAAATTGATAATAGAGTGAAGAATGTTCCTGTTGCAAACGGTCATGGTTCATACAGTGAACCTCCCACTCCTTTTGATGCAAAGTATCCATATAACCATGTCATCACAAGCGAGTCTGGTCATATCATCGAACGAGATGATACACCCGGCAAAGAACGTACACACGAATACCATAGGTCCGGAACATTCACAGAAGTCCATCCGTTCGGAACAAAGGTTGCCAAGATTGTTAGAGACAACTATGAATTTGTATTGGGTGATAACTATATCAACATCAAGAAACTAATTCCAAGTGACGAAGGTTCACTTGGTGGTAATTTGTTCTTGAATATTGAAGGTGATGTATATGAATTTATTCAAGGTAATGTTGAAAGACAAATAAACGGAAGTGTAAGGGAATCCATTCGAGGAAACTATGATACGTTCGTCAACGGAGACAGAACAATAGGTGTTTCTGGTTCTTATGCTGAATCGATTAACGGTGATATGACCGTCGAGTGTTTCAATGAACTTTTCCACACTAGAGGAAAGAGTAAAAGATATTCCGAAGATGAAGTATCAATCGACAGTACCAAGAACATACAGATAATGACTATCGGTGGCAACATTGGACTTCACTCTGTCCCACATCCAATCAGCAGTGCCTTTCCCGGTGTTAAGAGTGGTAACATATTCATTAATGCGGGAAGTTCAATCTCGGCTACATCTCTCCAGAATTTAAATATCATATCGACAAATGGTAGTGTGGCTCTAAATGCTCAAGAGGGTGGTTTGAGTCTTTTGGCAAATCGTTCCATGTTGATGAAAACATCAGCAGGTGAAATGGTGGTAAATGCTGCAACTACACTTGATGTAATTTCTGGGATGAACCAAACATATCAAACATCTGCATTATGCACTCAGAGATTTGGAAATCTAGACACATTAGTGGACAGTGTGCATTTTCACAAAACACCAAATTACGCCAGAGGAACTGATTTTGAAGTAGTAAGTACATCAATTAGAAAGGTATCTGGAGATGATTTATCAGAAGTGTTTAGTTCTACTATAAAATTCAAATCGAATGGTACACTCTTTACGGGTTCTAATGGTGACATGCAAATAAACTCATCTGCAAACATCAATATAACTACCGGCGGATTGTTAAACCTCAACTGATAAGGAAATTACATGACTTGCGAAGATTGCGAAAACAAATTCCCCGATAGAACAGTAGATCAGAACTGTTCCGATGGTACTGGTTTACTAGGTAACGAAGAATCTGCGGTTGGTCCTACCACTGTTGGTTTGGATGCCATATCATATGTCTCGAATGCTGTTCGTAATATAGGTAAGCGTTTTGGAAAAGTTCAACCGGGAATTTATCTTACAGACGAACAAGCAGATGGTTTAAATTCAGAAATTGGTGTTATCTTTGATGATCTAGAAAGTAATTTAGAAAACATTGTAAATGAAATTACACAAAGATCAGAAGAGATAAACCAACGAGTCCAAAATAAATCAGATGATTGTGAAAATATATTTGATGGTTTTGAAATAAAAATTCCATTTGGTATGGATTGGGTGAATCCCCTTTCATTCTCAACATTGCTCAAGGTAGGAAATTGTAGATTAAATTTAGGATGTCAGTTCTGTGATTTTCCGGGAGACATTAACATTCCACCATTCCCCGGAATTCCATCTTGTAATTTCATCGAGGAATTTGATGACATCTGTGGTGTGGAGTTTTTGAATCCCTTTGCTACTGTTCAGAATGTTGTAAATGGATTTCAACTATTCGCAACTCAAGTCGGACAGTTTGCATATGCATTCTTTGACCTTGTAAATCTAGCAACTGGATTCTTGGGTAGATGTATCATGAGAATCTTGAACTGCCTTTCTAAGTTCTTTGCCGATCTGAATTTTGATTTGGGTCTAAACAATATTGGTTCAAAAACCAGAGAAACAATTGCAGCTACCAGTGCGGTTCTGATTGGTGCATTTGCAAAACTGAATACTATATTCATAACCATACAAGAAATTATCAAGGGTGCTGTGTTTGAGTTATTCCGATTCATTCAGGATGTTCTCAGTCTTTGCGATCCATGCAAACTCACACAAGCTATCACTAATCCTGCAACCATACCAGAAATTCCAAGCTTTGGTGGTCTTCTAGACTGATACATAGTAGGGAGAAAATATGCCTTTAAGAACAGTAGATTTAGATTTAAACTTTTCGAAGAATCCGATTACATCGGACGTTTCGTTATTGGTTGATAATAATGCCATAAAGAGAAGTCTTAAGAACCTAGTGTTTTTCAACCTACTAGAAAAACCGTTCAATCCTCAAATAGATGCGGGACTTCGATCTTTACTTTTCGAGTTGAACGATCCTTTTATTCAACTAGATATAGAGGAACGATTAAGAACACTGATTGAAAAGTATGAACCCAGAGTCACTTTAAATAGACTCAAGTTTGACGAAAACAGATTCGATAAGAACTCGTTGGATCTAACGATTTATTTTTCCGTTTCCGGTCAAGATAACATAGACGGTACAACTGTCACAATCAAGAGAGTACGATAATGGCTTCTAAAAATACATCACTACCAATCGACAGCCTTGACTTCAATGATATCAAGGACAACCTAAAAACATATCTGTCTTCGCAGTCAGTGTTTTCTGGTTATAACTTTGAGGGTTCGGGTCTCAATGTTCTTCTTGACATTCTTGCATACAACACTCACTACCAAGCATTCTATAACAACATGGCAATATCAGAGTCGTTCATCGATAGTGCAATCAAACCAGACTCAATCAACTCGTTACTCAAACTTTTAAACTACACACCGCAGTCTAGAACTTCCGCGAAGGCTACAGTTAAGGTTATCTTCAGACCAACTTCAGCCGGAACTATTCCGTATGGTGATGGAATCCTACCAGACAAGTCTACATTTTCTGCAACAGTCGGTGATAATAACTTTACGTTTAAGAATCCAGATGCAGCAGAATTTAAGGCATGTGCTTACAATGATAACGGGGATCCAACCGAATGGATTACAGGCGAAGTAGATATTTACGAAGGTACATTCTTTACATACGATCTGGTTTACGATTCATTAAATGAAAGTGGATATGTGATTCCAGAATTGAGTGTTGACAATCGATTCCTCAAAGTGTTTATTAAGGATTCTCAAACAGTAGACAGTACAACAAGCAACGAGTGGTTTAAGTCTGACACTATCTTAAATGTTAGCGATACCACAGAAACATATTTTCTGCAAATTGGATTGAACCGATATTATGAAATAGAATTCGGTGACAATGTAATTGGAAAAAGACCAGATGATGGAAACATAATTTCTATTGAATACCTTAGATCAAAGGGACAAAACGCAAACGGTATTGGTGGCGGAGACGCGGTAGGATCAAGAGTATTTTCTCATACAGGTGACGATGGAACATTCGAGGTTGTAGTGTCAACTGTAGCTACGGGTGGTGGTGAAAGAGAACAGTCTTCTTTCTCTAAGAAGATTGGTCCGAGATCCTTTCAATCACAGAACAGATTGGTAACCTCTGAAGATTACAGAACAGAAATTCTCAAACGATTTCAACAACTAAAATCAGTTTTAGTTTACGGTGGTGAAGATGCAGATCCACCACAGTATGGAAAAGTCTTCGTTGTAGGTAATACGAAGAACTCCGTGGGACTTTCTGATGTGGAAAAGAATGATATCATCACAAACATTATCAAAACAAAAAATATAGTGGGGATTATTCCTGAGTTTGTTGATGCCGATTATAGTTATGTAAGACCTAATATTGATGTATTGATCAATAACGCATTCACACAACTTTCTTCACTTGCCGTGAAATCATTAGTCAGACAATCAGTACAAGATTATACAGATAATCAGTTGGAAGACTTTGGTGAAAATTTCCGAGGTTCTACTATAATTAAAAATATTATTGCCGTCAATCCGTCTATAGTTTCTGTCAATTTAACAATTGATATAGAAAAGAGAATCGATCCTACAGATTTCTTCGGCACACCGAAAGATTATACCGTGACATTCCCCGGTGGTGTTTTACAAGTAACAGGAAAATCTAGTATTGAAAGTAATGTTTTTGTGGTGAATGGTGTTAACTCATACATTCAAGACGACACAAAAGGCACACTTCAACTTTATACGTTAGATGTTTCTGGTAAGAGAATAATTTCCAATTCAAATATCGGCACTATAAATTACACAACTGGTAAAGTAGATATTAAACAACTAAACGTACAGAGTATTCCAAACGATTCTTTCATTCGATTATATGCTTCGTCCAAGAACACCGATGTTGAAGTAAACAGAAATCAAATTCTTGTTATTGACGAAACCGATACAACTTCAGTTACCATAAACATGGGTCTATCAAACGACACTCCTGCTTGAGAAAATAAATGCCAAGATACCCACGAAATAAAATTTCAGATGTAGTTGCAGAGAATCTTCCTGATTTCGTTGTTCAGGATCACCCTCTGTTTGTTACGTTTGTTGAAGAATATTATAAGTGGTTAGAATCACAGGATAATTCTTACTTCGCACCAATGAGTTTACTTGGTACGGTTGATATCGACCAAACTACTGATGACTTCGTGAAGTATTTCAAGAGTGAAGTATTCAAAGGTTTTCCAGATAATTACACTTCCGTAAGGGGAGATACTCTGGACATGAGATCGGTCTTGAAACGAGTTCGATCTTTTTATCTAGCAAAGGGTACAGAATCATCCATTAGATTTTTACTGAGAGCTTTGTTTGATGTATATTCTGAAGTTTATATTCCTTCGACTGATATACTTAATGCTTCCGGTGGTCGATGGATTCAACCAACTATCGTAAGATGTATTGATGGAGACCCTGAAAGAAATATAACACTTAGAAATACGAGAGTTCTGTTTGTTGATTCAGGTTCAGTCGAGCAAGGTTCTGCTACTATTGTAGATTTAAATCAGTTCAACAAAGATGGTACTCCGATTCTAGAATTGGAACTATCCTCGGTAATTGGAACAACACCATATCCCGGAAAAGTTGTTTCTAGATCTGACCAACCAATTCAATTTTCTTCTGCTCTATTGAGTATGGTATCTGGAATAACATTCACCAACGGTGGATCGAATTACCAACCTGATGATCTTGTGAATATTGAAACCGCTTCAGGTTTCTCTGGAAAGGGAGCTAAAGCTTCTGTAGAGTCGGTAACAAAAACCGGAACAATCCGATCTATTCGTATTGATGATCCCGGTCTGAATTATGTTGAAATTCCTGTAACATACACAGTAACAGTAGATTCAAAAACTGGTACGGGTGCAAGTGGTTTGTCGCTAATTAAAAATGCAAAAGTAACTAGACCGGGATACTGGACCAACAATGATGGTAAGGTTTCTTCTACCGAAAAGTTACAGGATAACTATCGTTATCAGATTCATTCTTATGTCGTAAGAACAGAAGCAAATCTAAGTGAATACAAAGACACGTTAAAAGAATTTGCACACCCAAGTGGTAAACTGGTATTGGGTGATTACTTTGTGTATAGAAAAGAAAGTGCAACAGCAGATGCTGGCGGGTTTGGACTACTGCGTGATGAGATGCCTCAGTTTGCAAATTATTTTCCATACACTATCGCTCTTGCAGGTGATAATTCAAATGGAGTCACATGTACATCAGCATTGTCATCAACTGGTGTGTTACCTTCGAGCTTTGATTTGCGAGGAGTGGTTGTAGATAATCTAGGGGGTAGTGCAGTTCTAGATGGTTTTCTTATTGATTATTTTCCATATGGTTATGATACGGCAAATTCATATGATATACAAGGAAACACAAGAACCGCGGCCTCTGATTTGGGTGCTGGAATTTCTTCTGGGTGGAGTAGTCAAAACTTTCGCAGGTTTGGTGGAATTGGTGCTACGCAAGAATTTCTTGGTCAATTCGATGACGGACAGTATACCGGATCCACTATGCCGGGATGGCCATCCAATAATATAGATTGGTGGATTGTTCACCCACATCCAAACACATGGCACGGAGGAGTTAGATCAACATATGGTAATGGTGTAACGTGGGGTAGAATTAGATTGCAGGACTTTATATTAGGACCATATATTCTAACCTCACCTCCCGTAGCCGGATCCAGTTATAGTTCTCAAGGAACACAAGGATCTATAGACGTACCAAACAATTACGGGCAAGACTTGTAGTATAAATAAACTAAGGAATAATAAATGTCCAACTTGCAATTTTCTTTCAATGTATCAGCAGCAGAATCGTTTCTTGATGATTTTTCAAGTGACTCAGATTCTTTCTATCTGATGATTTCTCGGCCAGAATCGTGGCCAAATGAAAACACACCACCAACTTCTATGGATACATCGAGCAATCAATTTGATTCGTGGTCTTCTGCTATTGCTGCAAAGAAAATTACAAGTAAAGATGCGAGACTCGTAACAAAAAGATACGACTGGACATCTGGTGTAACGTATTCACAATTCTCAGATACAAATGAAATTTTTCGTTCTGCGACATATGAATCAAGACCGTTCTATGTAATGACTCCGCAGTATAGAGTCTACAAGTGTCTTGATAATAACAGAGGATCGGTTGCATCTACAGTACAACCAACACATACTTATCCAGATTATCAAACGCCCGGGACCGATGGTTACTCTTGGCAGTTCATGTATCAACTCAAAGAAGAAGATCTGGAATTTGTGACTGACGACTATATTCCAGTTTCAGTTGCCGGTTCAACCACTAAGATTGGAACAATCGAGTACCTTCAACGAGAGGTTCAGGAAAATTCCTCGAATGGTGGAGTATTCGGAGCTAAACTAGATCGTTCTGGAAGTTACTGGTCTGAATCAGAAATAATGAGGAAGGGAAATAGTTCTGATGGAACATTCTACATAAAGCATTCAGTTTATGGTTTGGATAACACATCAGTATTCCCCACTCCACTCGGAGACGTAGATGCTTGCAAATGGACAGTAAACAATTCATATACCGTCGGTCAGTATACAGACTGGGCACTAACTGATCTTGATATGGGAACAGGTATTATTCCGAATAATCCAACTTCCTATACTAAAATAGGTTTCTATAAGAAAATTCTCGGAACATCTGGTGGAGATATTTTCACCACAAGGTTTGAAAATACCCCATCGTTCGTGCCAAGTTCCAGTACACCGGCGTATTTTAATATTGTACCTTACATATATGTTGCAAGTGGAACTGGGAACACATCTGAACAGAATGCTGTTATATATCCACTGTTTCAGGGAATTTCTTTCTCTACCGATGTTAGTGTACCAAGAGACTCAGACGGTATAGTAAATGAAACAAAGGTAATAACTGGCATTCGAGTTCTCGACCCCGGTTCTGGTATTACTGATCCCTCAATTCAGATGTTAACCCCAACAGGTTCCACTGCTGCTGGAATTGGATTCCAAGCTTCCGCAGTTGGTTCGCCATTAGGTGGACATGGTTCTAACGCTCCATATGAATTAGGTGCAAACAAGGTAATGATTCGAACATTACTAAAGGGTTCCGAAGGCGGCGCGTTTGATGTTCAGAATGATTTTAGAAAATTCTCAATTATTAAGAACCCACAACTTGCAGGATGGACTGCGGGAGTTACTGCCGGATTTGTTGCGGGAACTGCAACACCGAACTTCACTGACGTAAGAATACGAAACGAAAACAATACTGCTGTTATAGATTTCCACACAGTGGGAACACCGGGAATGACTCACCCAGTAGACGCATTTGTTGTTGGACAAAAGATTCATCAAGGCGAATACAGCACAACACAGGCAAGAGGAACAGTAACAAATTGGGTTCCAAATACTGCCGGAAAACTAACCGTGTCTGTAGACAACGGATCATTCAGAGCTTGTGTAATTCCAGATGAACGACCAAGTTCCGTGACCTCCGGTAGAATTTTCTACGGAGAAACAACAGGAACCGGTTACACATTTGGCGGAGACGGAAATAGTTTCGGTGGATTTGTAGATTCCGTAACACACAGTAAGACATTCGTTAATGAATCATTCCCAATCGGATCTGTTGTGTATGGTATGGACTCCGGTTCTACTGCCAAAGTAACTCGATTCGTTGCTGATGCAGATGGTGAACGAGGAATTATGACACTCACAGATAAAGTTGGTTCTTTCATTGCTCCTCGCGTTGCACTCGGAACTCAACTAGATGGCGAAAAGGTATTTGGTTTCCGATCACTTTCGGAAGATGGCACAGTTCAGCTGAGCAATTCTCCAGTGGGAACTATTACCAAAACCGAAAGTCAACCAGTAAATATTGATGAGACTCACAGACTCACCACCAAGGTTCGGTCGTTATTTAACAGTCCACAATTTCAATTAGATTCGAGTCTTCTTGACTTGAATGTAAGTGCAAATTCAAATTTGTTTAGTTCGACTTTAGTTGGATTTAGTTATGCAACCGGAAGCACTTCGGGTGTATCAGGAAGCACCGTGGATATGTTCCTGACATCCACAATAGGTTCAATAACATCAGGAAATGTAGTAACACTAAACGGTTTTACTGGTGAAGTTCTGGGAACAACTATACCGGAATTCTTGAGAAATACCGGACAAGTGTTATACATAGAGAACGTAAGACCTGTAGAAAGAAATCCAGACCAAGACGAAGAAATCAAAGTCGTAATTGACTTTTAGGGAGTAATAGAAACATGCCTTCATATGACCCTGAATTGACATCGGGAGATCCATACTACGACGATTTTGATAAGACAAAGAATTATCTTAAGATTCTTTTCAAGCCAGGATTCGCCGTTCAAGCAAGAGAACTCACGCAACTTCAAACCGCTCTTCAAACACAGATCGAGCGTTTTGGAGATCATGTCTTTAAGAACGGAACTCCAGTTCTCGGTTCTGGTCTGACAGAAAAGAACGTAGGTTATATTCGAGCAACTGGACTCAGTGAAGCAAACAGAGCTCTTATTGCCGGTGACTTCTTAACTGGTACAGGTGATAAATCAAATCTACGAGCGAGAGTAATTTCAACAGAAGCTCCTCTCTCTACTGGTGTAGATACTTTTCCAGTCGTGTTTCTTCAGTACCTAAGTGGCGGTGGAACTGCTGGTGATTCCTTTGGTCTGGGTGATCAAGTTTACAGCGAAACTCAGAGTGTCAACTTTGCAGTAAAATCTACCACAGGTGATTATGTTGCATCAACCGGCAATGGACTGGCATGTTCCATTGATACTGGTGTATTTTATGTTGATGGTTTCTTTGTTTATGTCAATCCACAAACCAACGTACCTTTTAGATTATCAACAGCCAATCAAATCGAAAGTCCATCTTCTGGTGAAGACGGAACGGCCGCCGGCGCATCAGCTGGTGTTCGTCTTTACCAATTCCCAACCAACCGTGTCGGTCTTCAAATCAATAAGAAAATCATTGATAATATTGATGATCCTACTCTTGTCGATCCTGCAAAGGGTTCTTACAACTACTCAGCACCCGGTGCCGATCGGTATCAAGTAGATCCTGTTTTTAGTTCTAAGGTTCTAAACATTACTACAAACACTCCGTCTGAATTTATCGACGAAGATTTCGTAGATGTCCTTCGAGTTGTAAACGGTAAGATTACTAAGCGATATAACAAGACAGAATATGCTGAATTAGAAAAGACACTTGCAAGAAGAACATTCGACGAATCTGGTAACTATACCGTCAAACCATTTAATGCTACTATTCTAAACAATCTTAGAATTGACAAGTATCAGGTAGATGTTACCCTAAGTTCGGCCGCGGCAACTTTTGGTATTGGAGATAATGTTACCAGTAATGGTGTTACTGCTGAGGTTCTCAATGTATTAGATCGAACGAACTTCATCGGTTCTACCGCACAGAGATTAATCGTAGACATGGATTCTGGAAGATTTGCATCTGGTATTAGCATGACCAACAATGAAAGTCCAGATCCAGCTACCGGAACCGTAAACGCAATATCTTTCTTACCAGATTCAACAGGTATTTTTAGTGCAGAACAGGGTGGTACTGCATCTAAGTTAGCTGTATCCATAAATTCCGGTAAGGCTTATGTTTTTGGTTATGAATTCGAAACACAGTCGAAAACAAATATCTCTTCGGATAGAGCAAGAACAGATGAATCTTTAATTGGTGCTAATCTAAATGCTAATTTAGGCAATTTTATCGTTGCAGAGACAGATGCACTTCCCGTCAATGATGTAGCAATCAAATATTCTGGAAATAGATTTGACAGTTACCCATTCGATTCTGGTGTTTCTATATTAGGAACAGATGGTCCTTTTGAATATAACAATTTACCCAAAGTAGATCTTAAAGGTAAGTTCATTCAAGTTAACATTCCATATAGAGCTAACGAAGCAGGAACGGCTACCATTAGATATTGGGCCCCATTGTTTGCCACAGAACATGACGGTTCATTCGATAGTGCTCTTGTTATCGATAATTTTGCTTCCGCTACTATGGAATCATCAGATACATCTTTAATTGTGGGATCCGAATCTTCCGCATATTATCTGCCAACTTCAATTGACAGTCAAGGTGGTTATGTTAGTTCCGGTGCAAATTCTCCCGGTGCAAGTGCAGATCGATTTCTACAAAAAATAACTTTTAGGCAGAATTATAGAAGTGGTGTAAACTACAGCACAGGGCGAGGAATTGCACCCAGTTTAAATGAATATGCTTCCTTTAAAGGTCAAATAGGAACTCCCGGTGCTACTTGTTCGTTTGTTCGACAAGTTTTCATGGGTAACATTGACGGTGATATCGGCTCTGGAAACGGACCAAATGCTTATGTTAGAGCTGGTGGTGTTGCTAGACGATGGGTTCCAGCGGAGTCTGTTACCTTTAGATCTGGCAGTTCGATGATTCTACAATCAGCAGGGACCGGAGGGTTTGAGAAATCCGGTGGTGTTATTCAACAGGGTTGGGCTGGAATCAGCGGAACGATTCAAGATTGCAGTCCAGTTTCATATGGGTCTAGTATTAACTCCATCATTAATAAAAATATATACGCACTTCCAGTTGCGGATGCTTATGTTACTGGGCAGAATGGTTACAATTCTGCATCTAACTTTGCAGTTGGTGATGTAGTGAGACAGTTCCAATATGGAGCTACCGGAAGCCCGGCCGCCGGAGGATTTACGCTCGGTGCTTCTGGTGGTGGATATGCTTATACTGATCCAACCAGTCTATCAGAAGCAATAGCTGAAGTTGTTGGTTGGGTGTTAACTGTAAATGGTCCGATTCTTTATGCGGAACAGGTATCAGGTGTAACCTTCGCAGCATCTTGTGGATTTAGTAATCTTTCATATCCCGGAGTTCTTCCCGGAATCGCGTTTGGTAACACATGTGATGGTTGTCCCGGAGCCGGTTGCACTGTAGGATTTAATGGTCTCATAGACTTAGTTTCCACTTCTGCTCCTTCGAGCGGAGCAACCGTAGATTACACATTCAAGTATGGATTAAGATCAGGTTTTACTGCCGACATGACAGTACAAGAGGTCAGGTTTGAATCAGACGATCCCGGTATTGTTGGTGATGGATATCTAAATGTACTTCAGGACGAAGGTAAAGTCGATGCAGACTTTAATGCGGGATCAGCTGCTGTTGATAATCAAACTGCGACGGGGTTGATTGATGCTGGAATAGTTTCCACTTCATATAAACATGGACAAATAGTAGTTCAGTTTACATATAATGACTGGGACGTTTCGAGAATTGATTATAATGATTATAAGGGCGATCCAAATATAATCAATAAGGGTAACGTGATTAGTTGGGATAATAGTCAAAACAAACTTCTGTTAGAAATCTGCACAGGGTTCCAAGGATTCCAACGCGATCTTGGTTACATATATGGTATCAGAGATACATCATGTGATATGGCTTTCGTTGGATATGGTGGAAATGGTATAAATTCAAATAGTGACGTTTCAGAAAACTTTAGTAATATCGTTGATGTGGCTGGACCTTATAATATTACAACTGCTAATTTCAATGGTTTTGGTTCATATACTGAAGGTGAAACAGGAACTCAACTTCTACAGTCCAAGAGTAATTTTGTTCCCGGTCGATTCTATTCGGTCGGTGAGAAAGTTGCTCAGAATGTTCCGGGATCACAACCAACCAAATACGCAACTGGTACGGTGGTAAATTTCACGGCAAGGAACTCAGGAAATTCTGCTGACGTTCAAGACACAACACTTCTCATTGAGTTAGATTCAACTAATGGTGCTTCTTTCGAGGTTGGTGCAAATGCAAAACCAATTTTAGAAGGAACACTTTCGAGTGCTTCGGGTGTAACTGGATTTGTTCCAAGTCCAACAGGTAAGGTCACAACTGTTCAGAATTCTTATGGACTAAACGGTGCATACTTTAATGGATTCCTTGGTACTGCTGGTTCTTCTATGGATCAATATACTACAACGCAGGTTCCAGTTACTATTGGTACAGCAAGAATTAGGCAAATTCAAGAACAATCAAATGACGCTCAACAAGTTTCACTCTTTGATGTGAATATGGGCAACAAGAGATCAGGTGTTAAGTTCTTCCTAAATGAAATGAACGCAGCTTTTTATGGATTCGCAAAACAAACAAACAGAGCTGGATTGGTTCAATCCGCCGGCGGCAAACTGTTTGATGTTCATCCAACTTATATTGGTAAGGTATTCAATCCTGATCAGAACAAGTTAGTTTTCCCAGTTCCAGTAGGAGATGTAGTCAAGACAATTAATTCTCTTGACTACAGAGTAATCAAGTCATTCCCAATAACCTTTGATAATCCTAGTGATCTATCTGCCGAGGCTTCTTCCGGAAATTCTAATATTCGATTCGTAGGAGGTGGAGTTTCTGGTGGTATAGTAGATGGAACTGATCTAAACAACTATATCATGGTAGATAATAATGGTAAGATTATGGATCTGTTCTCAGATGCCTTTACACTTAGAACCAACAACACAGATTTCGGTGACCTAGGCAAATTAACTGTAACCAAGAACATTGGCGGTGGTACTGGGACATATCCAGATACTACCAAGTTTGATCTTATTGCCATGTTGGATGTAAATCCGGGTGAAAGTATTACCACAAGTCCAATTAGATTCAAGAAACTAAAAGAAGTTTCAACCACACTCGCAACAGGTGATATTAAAACATCAGCCACTGGATTGAAATACTTCGAATTATCGAATAATGATATCTACTCATTCGTTTCTGCCTTCGATGAAGGTATTTCAGCAACCGCCGATGTATTTAACTTATTCTCACTGGACAACGGACAACGAGATAATCTTTACCAGAATGGTAGATTGTACATCTCAAATAATGGTTTAGAATCAGCTGGAACTGTTGCGGATGTTAAAGATAAAAAGGCAAACCTCGCCGGTCCTATTAGTGTAGTGTATAGGTATTTCGAACATAGTGGTATTGGACCATTCGTTTCCGAATCATACATCAACGACTCTCCTGCTTCCGGTGAAATTAAATTTACATTCGATGACATTCCAGAATATACATCACCCGATAGTGGTGAAGTTATTAATCTAAACAAGATTATTGATTTTCGTCCAACATTCGATGGAATAAACTTCAACGCAGTGTTCTTACCTGCAAGTGGACAGTCGTTTAATATCTCATATTCTTACTTTCTTCCGAGAATCGATAAACTCGTTCTTACAAGAGACAAAGAATTCAAGGTAATTCAAGGTGTTCCCGCACTCGAACCCACAACCCCAGATAAGGTTGTCGATGCAATGGAACTTTATAAGTTCTATATTCCTGCTTACACATATAAATCAACGGATGTAATCTCCAAGTTCATCGAGAACAAGAGATTTACCATGCGAGATATTGGTAGTCTTGAACGAAGAATTCAACAAATTGAATACTACAGCACACTTTCTCTTCTTGAAAGACAAACAGAAGCCCTGTTTGTTAAAGATGAAAATGGAAATGATAGATTCAAGAACGGTATTATTGTTGATCAGTTCTCTGGTCACAATATCGGTGACGTAAAGAACAAAGATTACAATGTCGCAATGGACTTTGAAAACCAAGAGTTGAGATCACCATTTACTTCACGCAGTGTTGATTTTGATGTGAAGACACTCAACAGTCTTCATAAGACATCAGATAATCTGGTTATGTTACCATTTACCAGCGAATCACTCAATACTCAACCACTGTCCACATCAACAGTAAATCTCAATCCGTTTACTGTTACAAACTGGTTGGGTCGGGCTAAATTGACTCCACCATCAGACAACTGGTATGATGACACAAAAAACCCAGATGTTCTTGTGAACATAGAAGGTGAAAACGATGCGTGGAAGGCTCTTGGATCAAACGCATTCGGAACCCAATGGAATGATTGGAAGACAAACTGGGTTGGTTCCGAGTCAATGTCCGATACAATTCTGAATAAGAATGCAAAGGGAATTTCAAGAACAACTGACGTTACCTCCAGTAGGCAACTTCGCACTGGAATTGAAACCCGAGTGGTTCCAGAAAGAATCGTAAAGGAAATCGGAAGCAAGTTTGTAGATCTAAGTGTCGTACCTTTCGTTAGATCGAAGAGTGTATCAATTACTGCTACAAACCTTCGACCAAGTACAAAGGTTCACGCATTCTTCGATGGAGCGAATGTAGATGAACATTGCACCTTCTCAGTGGATGGTACTACTTACAGGTTAACTGAAGCCGACTTGATTACAGATTCGACTGGTTCGATTGCATCAAGTGTTAATTTGACATTTACCATTCCATCCGGTCAATTCCGCGTTGGTGAGAAACTATTCCGACTCACAGATAGTGCAACTAATGTAGTTTCTGCCGCAACCACAAGTGCAGAAATGGTCTACCCAGTTGAAGGGTTAGTTGATACGAGAGAAGATATTACAATCACAACTCGCAAACCAAATCTAATTCGAAAGAGTGTAAATGAAGAAAGAATCATAACTGATACGGACACGGATCTCTTCGTGAATGAAAGTTCACCAACCAATCCAGTATCACAGACATTCTTCGTATCACCATCAGAATATCCTAACGGTGTTTATGTTGATAAGGTAAGTATTTACTTCAAGAGTAAATCAAACACACTACCAGTTACTCTTCAACTTCGACCAACTTCAAATGGATACCCTAGTTCTTCTATAGTGTACCCGTTTGCGGAAGTCGTTAAGAACGCATCCGAAGTAAACATCAGTGAAAGTCCAGATGTTGCAAGTGTTGGTTCTGCCACTACATTCACATTCTCTTCGCCAGTATATCTACTTCCCGGTGAACATGCTGTATCACTTAAGACAAACAGTGACGAATACTCCACATACATTGCCGTCATGGGCGACAATCAAATTGGAACTGAGATTCCCGTTACAGAACAACCAAACCTCGGATCACTTTTCCGATCTGAAAATGCTGGTAAATGGGAAGCAGATACAACTGCGGATCTCATGATGCAGGTAAGTAAGTGTAAGTTTACTTCCGGTGGTTTAAATGTTCTAACCCTAAAGGAAGAAAAGGGTTCTGGTGGATATACCGACGAAATCAAACTTGATACGGGCAACTTGAATGCCGAAGTTACAAACTGGCCTGAAAGTCGTTTCGATATTAAGATGAGATTTACACCAAACAATCCATCAAATGTCTCAGCAACGAGCACAGAATTTGCAGTAACGACGAATGAATCATTCTCGTTCGATAGTTCTCGTAAGATTAATCTTAACGTATCTGACACAAACGAAACATTGATTCTAGATGCTACGATTTCTGGAACAGATGATCATGTGTCCCCGGTATTTGATCTGGATCAAGTAAGTCTGATATCAGTTGAGAATATTATCGAAGGTGCCAAGGACTTAACGCCGGGTGGGGCCAACAATAATGGCGAACTAGACCCAGAGGCAAAACCAGTTGCAAGTGGATCGGTGCCAAGATCTCGTTATGTTTCACGACAGGTAAACCTCGCAGACGGTTTCGAGTCTAAGAATATCAGAGTAATTTTGAACGAGTTCAAACCACAAAACACTGATATACAGGTGTTTGTGAAACAACAACCAGCGGGCGAAGATGCACCGTTCGAGAACGAACCATACGTTCAGTTGACTACATCGACAACAGGAACATTTGATGGATTCAGAGAAGTAGAGTATAATTTACCCGCAGACCTAACGGAAGCAATGGGTAAATTTGCAATCAAGGTTTGTATGTACGCCGACGGAGCTCCACTAAATACTGCGGTTGTTCCAAGAGTTAAAGACTTAAGGACGATTGCCCTCGCATGAGTTCAGGATTCCTAAATATCGAAGGTAGAAAAGATTTGGTCAGAGATCTAAAGTCTGGCGCAGTTCTTTCTCAAAATAAAGAAGCGCTTCTTGCTTATAAGCAAAAAGGTGAAGATAAAGATCAGATTAGAAAACTACAAGAGCAACAAAATTCTTTGCAACATGAAATGAGTGAAATCAAATCCATGTTACAAACATTACTGACTAGAGGAAATAATTAATGCCCGGATACACACTATCTAACTTGGGGATCACCGAAACCTTTTATGGTTGGTTCACAAAGACTAACGATATTATTGCACAACTAAACTCGGTCTCTGGACAGGGTGTTTCAGCTGCTGGTCTTTCTGGTGATAATTTAATTATTACATTAATTGACGGTAGTACGTTTGATGCTGGATCCGCAGTCGGTCCTACTGGAGATGCTGTTGCTGGTGCTGCCATAACAAATGGCGAACTGATCTTTACTCTGGATAGTGGAATCGTTATCAATGTGGGTAATGTTGTGGGTCCAACGGGAACAACCGGACCGATAGGTCCAGCAGGATCAACTGGTCATACAGGTGCTTCAGGTCCAGCGGGTGAGGGAGTCCCGACCGGCGGAAATGTTGGTTATGCACTGGTCAAAGCCTCAAACACTGATCGAGATACAGAATGGTCTGACATTACCAGTCTTTCTAGATCACATCCCGGTCAAATTGGTGGGTTCGAAGCAGGAACCGGAGACTTAATTTTTGGTATTGGTATTTCTCAAGATAGTCTCGCTAGAGATTTATATCCTCGTTGGTCAACTAACTATTATCTCTCAGAGGTTCACACAGGGCCCGGCGTCTCTCAAGAGGGTGCCAAGGGATTATACTCAGTTGCCCTACAGATGGATGGATATACACAGGGTTATGACGACGGGTTAACATCTGGTATAAAAGTACTAAACTTCTTAGAATCTACAAGACCATTTGAATCTAATTACTTCACTCGTGGTTCTTGTACTGGAGAAACATTAGACGGACCTCCCGGATTCTACTGGAACCGTATGAAGTATTTCCCAACAACAAAACTTCAACCAATCTATGTTGCTAATTATTGTACAGTAGATAAGTATCTCATGTATATTTCTGGTTACACTGGAGGAGCAACCGCAACTGCGGGTAACCTTTCGAAGAGAAGGGGAACCTACGGTTGGTTTGGTATGATTCCAATGCAAAGTTTTCCAGTGGGAACTCCATCTAGTGAATCTACAAACTTTGATGGATTCGTTAATGGATCAACCTGTGCATACTTATTCAGACCACAGGGAGCTGCATTAAACTCAGGCGGAGTTGGTATCTCGGTTACCGATTCGAATTTTGATGTTGATGGTATTTCATATGGATCATGGACTGGTGATTATGTTAGAGAGGTAACTCCGGGTAGAACTGGACCAGTTGCACTTTACCCTGAGTCAAATGGTGAATTGGGATTAGGATCAGGATTTACTCTATCTCCCGGTTGGTATTATCTTGCTAGTGAAATTATTCCTGCTGCTTGGTTTAGTGTTGGTTCAGAGATAGATCCACTGAAAGACGGTGGTGTAACCGATCAGGGATTATTGGGTGATGATATTATTATCACCCATACTAATGCTAGTACCAGTCAAGGTTCTTCTGATATGTTTGGACTGAATGGATTTGAACTAGCCCCCGAGGGAGAAAGCACTGGGGTTGGAGCTCCGTTTACACCTTCTGCTTATCTAGGAATTGCATCACTTACGCAAGACATGGAAACTATTCCAACTGGTCTTCCCCCGTACCTATGGTATACACAGGGACTTTCTGGTGCTTCAGCAGAAGGTAGATTTGGATCTAGTGGTTCTGATCTTTTCTTTGTTGGTCACAAGGGACTTCATCCGTTAGATACGTCAGTTGACACCGATGGTGCAATCACAGTTAGAGCTCAGAATGCTGAACAGGCATCTGCTCCAAGAATTGCAATTTCTATTGCTAGTTCTTCTTCACAATTAGATTCGTTACGACCATTGGTCAATCCACAAGCAGAACAACAAGAAGCAGAAAAATGCATTGCTTTCTGGGATGGTCATGTAAACCCACTAACAAACCCCGGAAACGCCGGTGGTGCGGGTGATCCGGGTTATAGTGGAGATTGGACTGGTGGACTAGACGGAATTGCGTGGACATACGCATTGTTCGGTCAAACATACAGTGATGGAGTTAGTGCGGGGTGGACATTCGAAAGTGTAAGATGCCCAGACGGAACTTGTCCAGAGTTCCTCCGACCTCCTGCTCACGGAGGTACATACGGTGTTGTCGGAGGTGACAGAACCGGACTACCCGGTAGTTACAGTTCGTTCGACTTAAACCCTCAAGGACTGACTACTGCTGGTATTACAGGTAGCACCGCTGAAGGATTTATTCGAATTACCGGAACAGGTGGAGATATATTCTACTATGGATTTGGTTTAAATGTTGCTGCTAGAGGACATGGTGTATCGGGCGCTACCGCAGCAGGATGTACTGGTGCTATTACGGATCCGGCCGAAGGCGGTGGTTTTAATGTGATCTATAGATTCCCGATCGGCGATACCATCTCGATTCCGGGCAACAACTCTCTACCGGTAGATGGTTTAGGTATTGACGCGAGCATTTCACTCTTTGTGAATGCACAAGAAGATATTCACAAGAAATGGTTCGGTACTGTTTCCGGATCAGAGAAGAACCACTTGGTTCACTTCACGGGAACATTTGGTTGTTCTGGTGATGGTGGATATCCAGTTTATACAGGACCATAATCTATGCCGGGAGTCGCAAGAATAGGAGATGGTACAAATTCAGAAGCAAAGGTCGGTCCAAAACCCGGATCTACTAATGTCTTTGTAAACAGTCGATCAATTGCAACTGAAGGTAATTCTTTTCTAACTCCGCACCAGCATGGACAGAGTACAATTACTTCTACTTTTGTTGGAACAGGAAATCAGAAAGTTCTTGCGAATGGAAGTCCTATACTGAAACAAGGAAGTCAAGCTTTGTGTGGTCATAGTATCATAGAATCTTCCCCCAATGTTCAAACGGGTTAGTCTTTCGTTTATACATAGTATAACGGAGGTGTATAGATGAGCGTAACATCAAGAGAAGAACTCAAAGAATACTGCTTGCGAAAGTTAGGTTTTCCTGTCGTTGAAATTAACGTGGATGATCAACAAGTAGAAGATCGAATTGATGATGCTATCGAACACTTCACGGAGTATCACTTCGACGGAGTAGAAACTCGATACCTAAAACACCAAATTGTTGCAGATGATGTAACCAATGGATATCTGGATATGAATCTGGTAGATCCAAGTGTGGTTTCCGTTGTTCGTGCTTTTCAATTTGGAAGTGGAGCCGCAGGTAACTTCATGGGTGTCAAATACCAAATGGCATTCAATGACTTCTACGGTCTTCGTAACGGCGGTACACTTCAGTATTATGATCAGGTAATGAGACACATGCAAATGATCTCAGACTATCTCACACCAGAAAAGAAAATTCGTTTCAACCGAGTAACTAATAAGTTATTCCTTGATATGGACTGGTCAGAAGAAGTTTCGGTAGGAGATTATCTGATGTTTGAGTGTTATGTTGCCGTTGATGGTGAGTCATACAAAGAACTATATAATGATCGTTTCCTTAAAGAGTATGCCTCGGCCCTCATTAAAAGACAGTGGGGTTCGAACCTCTCGAAGTTTGAGGGAATGCAGTTACCCGGTGGTGTACAGTTCAACGGACAACAAATGTTTCAGGATGCACAAGAAGAAATTAGAAGGCTAGAAGACGAGATGTCTCTCAAGTATGAACTTCCACCAGACTTTATGACGGGATGATAAATGGGAACTAATCCGTTCTTCAACAAAAAACCACACACTTCTTCAAGTGTTCTAGAAGATCTCACCGTCGAAACCATTCGAATGTATGGTCGAGATATGGTCTACCTTCCACGAACACTCGTTCGAGAAGACACTATCTTCGGTGAAGACAATGCCTCTATCTTCTCAGATGGTATGCAAATGGAAATGTACATTGATTCGATTGATGGGTTTGGTGGTGGAGATCAGATTACACAGTTCGGTTTTGAAATTCAAGACACCGTAGATCTTGTAGTTGCAAAGAGAGTTTTCCGCGATAACTTTGTTGGTTCTGGTTCTACGCAGATTCACCCGCAAGAAGGTGATTTAATTTACTTTCCGATGTCTCGTTATATCTTTGAGATTAAATTTGTAGAACATGAAAATCCTTTTTACCAGTTAGGTAAACTCTACACATATAGATTATCCTGCGAACTCTTCCGTTACTCACACGAGAAACTGGATACAGGTTGGTCTGCGATCGATGGTCTAGAAGATGCGATCGATGGTGTCACTGGTGCCTCTGGAGATATTATTCCACAGGACGGATATGGTACGAACTCCGACATTAAGACTGATGGTGATTCAATTCTCGACTTCTCAGAGAATGATCCATTCTCGGAGGGTAACTACTGATGTTTCAATCACACTTCTATCATGAGACAATAAGAAACACTGTTGTAGCTTTCGGTACTTTATTTGATGATATTAAAATACAAAAGTTAAATGCGGATGGTACTGAACGAGTAAGTATTCAGGTTCCTCTTGCTTATGCTGCAAGAGAAAAGTACATTGAACGGTTAAAACAAGACAACCGATTAAACGATGACGAATACCCAAACGCACATGTCCAGATGACGCTGCCTAGAATGTCTTTCAATATGACATCTCTGAATTATGATGCAAGTCGAAAGAGAAATACAATTCACCGCCGTCGTGTCAAGGATGTTGAAGGTACACAAGGACAATTATCATATCAGTACGCCGAAGTGCCATATAATATGGGTTTTGAACTTGGTATCTATGCGTCTACATTTGAAGATGGATTACAGATTGTAGAACAGATTGTTCCATACTTCACTCCAGAATTTAACGTAACCTTTCAAAAGGCTGGTGGAACTTCTGATATTAACAGCAAGATCGATTTGCCTATTGTGTTGGATAGTGTAAACTTAGACTATGACTTCCTTGGTGATATGGAAACAAGAAGATTACTAAACTGGACACTCTCCTTTAATGTAAGAAGTTATTTGTATGGTCCGACTAGAAGAGACAAGACAATCATATACACAAAGTCCACTTTGTTTGATCTCGGAGACGGATTAACTTCTGGTCAAGTTGCAGGACTCTGTGGAGCAACGGGAGCAGTGGCTAGAATTGATATTGGAATATCGGGCGGTACTGGAATCTTTATCGATGGTTCTCAGACAGATCCATCTGCTATACCACCTTATACATTTACACAAACTGAATATCAATTCAACAATCCATCTGGATCTGGAACTGGTGATGTGATTGATGGAGGAGGAGAAACTGTATGAGTGAAGATCGTGTAGATAAAAATCTCAATGAGGTATTTGAGATAGAACCCGTGGTAGTTGATGCTGAAATTATCGAACCAGAAAAACCAAAACAAGTCGGTGATCAAAAGGCAGAGAGAGATTTTCACGAAGTTCGTGGGTCTCTCAAAGATATCATAGATCGAGGCAGTGAAGCCATTGATGGTATTCTTCAGGTTGCCTCCGAAACGGAAAGTCCGAGAGCATATGAAGTCGCAGCTCAGATGATTAAAACCGTCGCAGATGCGAACAAAGATCTCTTAGAGATTCACAAGAAACTCAAGGACATCAATAAAGAAACAACAACAGTCAACAACACCACAAATAATTCTCTATTCGTTGGTTCAACTAAAGAACTTCAAATGTTCTTGAAAGAACAAAAAGAAAATATGATGCTGGAGGAGAAAGATGCCGAGGTCGGAGACTGATCATTACTTAGGCAACCCATTATTAAAGGCTGCCGGAGTAGAACAACAATTTACACAAGAAGAGATCAAAGAATACATCAAGTGTTCTCAAGATCCTATTTTCTTTATCAAGAACTACATTCAGATTGTATCACTTGATAAGGGTCTTGTTCCATTTACTCTATGGGACTTTCAAGAAGAAGTTGTAGAGACCGTTCACAACAATCGTTTTGTCATTTGCAAGTTCCCGCGTCAGACGGGAAAGAGTACGACAATGATCGCATACATCTTGCACTATGTTTTATTCAATGACAATATGAATGTAGCAATTCTTGCTAACAAACTTGCAACTGCACGAGAGTTGTTGTCTCGATTGCAACTGGCATATGAAAATTTGCCGAAGTGGTTACAACAGGGCGTGATATCATGGAACAAGGGATCGATCGAACTAGAAAACGGATCCAGAATTATCGCTTCTGCTACCTCGTCCAGTGCAGTTCGTGGTGGATCTTTCAACATGATTTTCCTTGACGAATTTGCTTATGTTCCACATGAAGTAGCTGACGAGTTCTTCAGTTCAGTCTACCCCACCATTTCATCTGGTAAGGATACTAAAATTCTAATCGTCTCCACTCCAAGGGGTATGAATCTGTTTCACAAATACTGGGTGGGTGCAAACAAAAAAGAAGGCGAACCGGGCAAAAATACATACGTTCCTATCGAGGTGCATTGGTCACAGGTGCCGGGTAGGGATGAGAAGTGGAAGAAGGAAACAATTGCCAACTCGTCAGAAGAACAATTCCGTACAGAATTTGAATGTGAGTTCTTGGGTTCAGTAAACACTTTAATCTCTCCTGCTAAATTAAAATGTATGACATATGAGTCTCCAATCATGAAAAGAGAAGAGGGTCTAAAGGTATACAAAAAACCGGAAAAGGATCGACAGTACTTTATCACTGTGGACACCTCCAGAGGTCTAGGGCAGGACTACCATGCATTTGTTGTGTTCGATACTACTGAGAGTCCATATCAGATCGTAGCTACGTTTAGAAATAACGAAATGGCTCCGATGGTTTATCCAAATGTGATATACCAGACCGCTAAAGAATACAACGAAGCACAAGTTTTATGTGAGTTAAATGATATCGGCGGACAGGTTGCGGACATTCTTCGTAACGATCTTGAATACGAGAATATGTTGTCTACTTCTATGAAGGGTAGATCGGGTCAGGTTCTCGGTGAAGGATTTGGTCAGCAAGTAACTTACGGTATGAAAATGACTCAACCAGTGAAAAAAATTGGTTGTTCTACTCTAAAGAGTTTCATTGAAACCGATAAGATGATAATTAACGATTATAATATATTGGAAGAGTTAATCAACTTCGTTTCAGTTCGTACTAGTTACGAAGCAGACGCTGGTCATCATGATGACTTAGTTATGTGCCTCGTCATATTTGCGTGGATGACTACTCAGAAGTATTTTCAAGAGTATTTTGATGTTGATCTTAGAAAACAATTATACGAAACTGAAATGAAAACTATCGAAGAGGATATGATGCCTTTTGGGTTTATTCAGGATGGATTAGAAGATCAAGGAGAGATCGATGCAGAGGGTGATAGGTGGTTTTGAAAAACTGATTTTACTAAATATCATGACTATATTGAGATATTCTCACAAAGGAGAGCACAATGGCCTTTCAAGTAAGTCCCGGCGTACAAGTAAAAGAATTAGATTTAACCACGATCGTTCCCACTATTGCCACGACCCCAGCGGGTTTTGTTGGATTATTCTCATGGGGGCCCGCAAATGAAGTTGCCACTGTTTCTTCTGAAAACGAATTGAGAGAACTCTACGGCGAACCAAATGACGCAAACGCTGCACACTGGTGGACCGCCGCGAGTTTCCTTCGTTACGGAAGTAACCTCCAAGTCGTTCGTGCAGAACCAGACACATCACTAAATGCCGGTCACGGAACATCAGGAAAAGATGGTGTAACTGGATGTTTCCCACTCACAGATAAACTCGCATCAACCACCGGACCTTTCCAGAGTACCCAATATTCTTCCGGAACATTCGTTGCAAGATATCCCGGTAAACTCGGCAACTCAATCGGTGTTGCCGTTTGGGATAGTGCCGCAGCAGGAACCGGCGGTGTAGACGGTGGTACATTTGCAGGATGGGGTGTGGTAGGAGCTACCGGAACATGGGCATCTTACTTCCGCGAGAAACCAGACACATCACAGGCTGCACAAAACGCCACTGGAATTACAACTGGTTTTAATGACGAACTTCATATTCTCGTTTTTGATGCCGACGGTAAACTTACTGGAACAAAGAACACTCCATTAGAAATTTACGAAGCTGTTTCCAAAGCAACAGACGCCAAACTTCCAGATGGATCTACGAACTACTATCGCAACCGAATTAACAATCTTTCGGAATATATCGCAGTTACAAAGGCTACAGAACAATCATCACCAACTGGTGATGGAGATACGATCGGCGAAGTATATGATGGTGCGGCCGGTAATTCCTTTGGTGCGTTCTTCAATCCTACTATCGGCGACGGGACCGGTGCAACAGCCAGCCGACAACTTCGAGATGGTCAACAACTCGCAGGTGGTACTGCCTCTGGTGGTGAGATCGGTGTTACGAGTGAAATCACTCTTCAGTACGACGCTATCTTCGACAATGCTGAAGAAAGAGACGTATCCTTCCTTATCTCCGGACCAGCTGATACCACACTAAAGAATAGTCTCGTATCGATTGCTGAACGCAGAAAAGATTGCATCGTAACTCTATCACCAGATTCCGATTCGGTTGTAGAAAAAAGTTCAGGACAGGCCACGGAAATTCTCGCCGATGCAGCTGCCGTCACAACTAAGTCATCCTTCGCTGTTATGGACAGTGGTTGGAAACTAGTCTACGACCCATACAACGATGTATACCGATATGTCCCACTAAACGGTGACATCGCCGGTCTCATGGTTGCATCTGATCAGGATTCAGAACCTTGGTTCTCTCCTGCCGGTTTCAACCGTGGTAGACTACGAAACGTAATTAAGCTTGCATACAGTCCCAACAAGGCTGACCGCGATGCTCTCTATGTTAAGGGAGTAAACCCAGTCGTTGCCTTCGAATCAGAAGGTGTAGTGTTGTTTGGTGACAAGACCATGCTTGCGAAACCAAGTGCATTCGACCGAATCAATGTTCGTCGTCTGTTCAATATTCTTGAGAAATCAATCGCCACTGCTGCGAAGTTCTCACTCTTCGAATTCAACGATGAGTTTACAAGAGCGTCCTTCCGCAACTTGGTCGAACCATTCCTCAGAGACGTTCAAGCAAGAAGAGGTATCTTTGACTTCAAGGTTGTTTGTGACGAATCAAACAACACACCAGTCGTGATTGATAGAAACGAATTTGTTGCAGACATTTACATCAAACCAGCTCGTTCCATCAACTTTATTACTCTGAACTTTATCGCTACCCCAACTGGTGTAGACTTTGAAGAAATTGGTGCTTGATTTTAAAAATCTCGTATAAATAAAGTAGAAAGAAACTAGGAGTCCCAAATGCCTTCACTAAAAGTCGATCAGATTAAACAAGTTCTTAAGGGCGGTGTACGAAGTAATCTCTTCCAAATCACCGTTAACAGAACGGCTTCAGGAGTTAATGTTCCTGCCCTGCCGTTCGGTGACAACGGACAGAACCTTTCTGTTCTTGTGAGAGCTGGTCAAATCCCAGCGTCTACAATTGCACCAATCGAAGTTCCATTCCGTGGAACCAGATTCAAGACTGTAGGTGAGAGAACATTCGAGCCATGGACAATGACCGTTTATAACGATCAGGAGATGCAGATTCGTGGATTCTTTGAAGAGTGGGCAAACGCCATGAAGGGGTTTGCTTCGAACGTAGGTCAACAAGATCCAACCACTCTGTTTGGTATTGTTGAAATTCGTCAACTAAATATGGCAGGAGAGATCATCGGTCAACCTTGGGTACTTCAAGATTGCTGGCCATCAGACATCAGTGCAATTGATCTCTCAAATGATGCAGAAGGTGCCTTATCAGAGTTCTCCGTTACTTGGCAATACCAGTACTGGACACATCAACCGTTTACTGATGGTCCCAACATTGATGTCAACAACGCCGGTCTTTGATATATTTTAACATGAAGGAAGTGATATGCCGAACCTATTTGGTTTCTCATTCGGGAAGAACAATAAAGATTTAGATAGTTCCATCATCCAACCAGATGGTACACTAGTAAACCCATCATTTGTCCCACCAGAGGTCGATGATGGGTCTACTGTTGTTGGTGGTGGTGGACATTTCGGACAGTACCTAGATTTAGATGGTGCAGTTCGTAATGACGCAGAAATGATAATCAAGTATCGTTCAATGACGGCTCATGCTGAAATTGAAATGGCAATGGAAGATATTCTAAACGAAGCCATCGTTTATGAATTGGATTATCCTGCTGTAAAACTCAGACTTGATCAGTCCAATCTAACAGATACAATCAAGGATAAAGTTACCGAAGAGTTTAATACGATTCTTCGGTTACTGAATTTTGCAAACAAGGGTTATGAAATTTTCAGACGATGGTACATCGATGGTCGATTATATTATCACATCATTGTGGATCCTGCTGCTACCAAAAAAGGTATCAAGGAACTTCGTGCAGTTGATGCGGTGAAGATCAAGAAGATTAAGAAAATTGATAAGATAAAAGACCCATCAACTCAGGTTCCTATTGTAACCAAAGTCGAAGACTTTTACATCTATTATGATAAAGCATATATGGATCGTTATGGTGGTGGCGGTATGTCTGTAGTGAACAACCAAGGCATCGATGGTATTAAGATTGCAAAAGAAGCAATCTGTTATGTTCCATCTGGAATGTATGACTTCGAGAACAAACGAGTGACTGGTTATCTTCAGAAGGCAATCAAACCACTTAACCAACTTCGGATGATTGAAGACGCTGTAGTCATCTATAGAATCTCAAGAGCTCCCGAACGAAGAATCTTTTATATTGACGTTGGTTCATTACCTAAGACTAAGGCAGAACAATATCTTCGAGAGATCATGAATAAGTATCGAAACAAACTAGTGTACGATGCTTCTACAGGTGAACTCAAAGACGATAAGAAGCACATGACGATGCTTGAAGACTTCTGGTTACCTCGTCGTGAAGGTGGTAGAGGAACCGAAATCAGTACACTAGATGGTGGTCAGAATCTAGGCGAGATGGAAGATGTAGAATACTTCAAAAAGAAACTGTACAGAGCTCTCAATGTTCCTGTTACTCGACTCGAACCAGACAGTGGTTTCAACATGGGCAGAGCATCGGAGATTACAAGAGATGAACTTAAGTTCTCCAAATTTGTAGACAAACTACGTTCTGCTTTCTCTCAACTTTTTATCAGTCTTCTCAAGACTCAAGTTATTCTTAAGGGTATTATGAGAGAAGAAGAGTGGAGATCTCTAGAACAGGATATTCGTTTTGACTATATTCGAGATTCTTACTTCACAGAATTGAAAAATGCTGAAATGATGAAAGAACGACTTGAGATCCTACAACAAATGGAAGAGTTTATTGGTACTTACTATTCAAGAGATTTTGTTCGCAAGAATGTTCTTCGTCAGACTGAAGAAGAAATTAAAGATATGGACGCACAAATTCGAGCAGAAGAGAAAAGTGGCGACATAGATATTAATGCAGACCAAGATAATCAGGAGTAGTAAATGGCTTCAGCAAATTACGACATTTCACATGAACAGGGAACCAACTTTGTTCTCAACATAAACTATTATGATGATTTAGGTGTTCCTCTTGATCTTAGTTATGGTTATTGGGCACAGATGGATGTCAGGGGACAAAGATATGAACTTGACACCGAAAATGATACACTAAAGTTACGTTTTTCAACATCAAACGTATATGGTGTAACTGGATCTATATCACCAAATAAGGGTGCCACTGCTGGTCACATATCATTAAACGGTGAGTACGTCTATAGTGATACAGGAGAAGGAGCCACTACTAGTGGAGTAACCGGTCAAATTTCACTATCCTTTACCAAAGAAATATCCACACAACTTGCATCAGGATCATCACTGTTTGATCTTTTTTTATTCGATGACCGAGGAATATCAAGTGGAACCACGGGTGATGCTTACGCAGAAAAACTAATATCCGGTAAATTTATAATCTCACCTGCAATTTCAGATCCAAATTTCGGAGGTTAATCTATGCCATTACAGGTATTAAACGCCACTGGATTTGAAATAGCAAAATTTGGTGGTAGTTTTATTAATTTGCACAGAGTTTCTGTGGAACAAAATAATGGAGGCGCTCAGTTTTTACCGGAAGTTGCAAATCCAGCTGTTCCCCGTGGAGCTGTTAGTGTTGGTATGGGAACTAATCAATGTCTTTCTGGATTTAAACAAGATCCGTCCAGACGATCTTTTTTCTCTATCGACACTAGTGGATTATCAATTCCCATCGAAACATGCAATACTCCTGTAGGTAAGCAGAAATTCTTTGATCAATTTAAATTACCAGTTGCACATGATGACCAATTCTTAAATAGAGATCCTACCGGAGATTATATTGACGGTGTTAATATTCTTAACACAGATTTCGGAAGAAAAAAATATTCGGCTAGCGGAACTGGTAATAATATTCAAGTAGTTTCTGCTATATCCTTTTCCCTTACACAGACCACAGAGTTCAATCCAACATATGATGCAATGATTGATGTTCATTGGGCAAGAGGTATGGATACTTCTGGTTCCTGTCCATCTGCCACAATATTTCAACCTTTAATTGTACCAGATCAAAGAAATGAGGAAGGTTTAAATATTGCTAGATATGGTTACAAGGGTCAGTGGTGGTTATCTGGTTCTAGGTATTATTTAGAAATAAGACACGGATTAAACACTATGGATTATAGTGCAATCGTTAATGATGGAGGTTGGTTTGTGCAAATTCCTAAAAATAATTCTCTTATTCTTTCTAGATACATTGAACAAAAAACTTCTTACTTAGAAACCAATAAAAGATACGAAACAGACGAATCAATGTTTGAACTACCGAAGGGTAGAATAAACGTGACAATTTTTGCTGATCCATGTGATATAACTAGTCAAACTAACCCGTTAAGTATTGGATAATTATGGAAGGTAGTAATCAAAAAATAACTGGTTATATAAAGATCATAGAACCAACTGAAAGTGTTCTCTTAACGGGGGGAAATCCGTTAAGACTTTCTCGTAGGCGAGATGAAATAGTTTTAGATTTAACTATTAGAGATAAAAAAAATCATTACTTCTATGATGACTACAATAGTAAATTTTTTATGCCAGAACCATGTATTCCATGTTTTAATGGTAGAGGTATAGATGAATGTTGCGGACAAGATTTATGTGATATTGGCAGTGTTGGTATTGTTACTAATATTTCACAGTCTCCAAAAGATACCGTATTTCTTGCGCCGCCAATTATCCCACCTCCCATAATAATCCCTAGGCCGCCTGGCATTCCAATACCGGGATTTGAAGATGAGGATGAACAAGAAGAAGAAGATAGTTGTCCATCGACAGTAACTCGTTACGGGAGACTAGGAGACTCTTGCAGTGAAGAGTGTTGTTTTTGCGGAAATGTAGAACACTGCATAGAAATTACTTCATATAAGTCAGGTTTTATTGTAAGACAATGTGCTCCGGCAGAATCTCAACTTCCTCCTGAATGTGCGACATTTAGTGGTTGTACTTGTCCCACATGTGATTGTGATTGTGATAATGATTATAATCCAAATGAATATTGTTACTGTCCATGTTCAATACCTAGAAGGGAACCTAGTGTAGAATTTAAAACATGTGAAACTAAAACTGTAAGAGCATGTTGGTCACCAAGTGACGGACTTGAAGATGATGGAAGAATGAAATTTACAGCAAGTGATGGTACAACAGCTTTCCTAGATTTTGAAACAAGTTCGTTCATTCCCGGAAATTTAGGTTCCGGACTACAACATACTGAAAATATTACATCAGAGGATCCCGAGGTTCCCGGAGCATTTGATTCATGTCCGCAAGACCAAGCTTCTTCGATTTCATACGGGGGAATACCATGTTTACTTGGATGTGGTTATGGAGAAGGATTTAGTTGCGAACCGTTGGAAGATCTTTCACCGGAGACTAACACAAATGGATGTCAAAGTGGAAGCACAACTTATTATCAATATGCGTGTTATGGTATTTTAACATGTCCACAAGGTACACATTTTTCTGAGTGTATTAAAGTTCCACGCATAACTTTTTCTTGGAGTAAAATAGAATTGCGAGACGACATCGGAGATGGAGGACAATTCAATATACCAACACCCGTGCCTATAGGACTACCTTTCGGTGGGCCCGAATATTCACCTGCTACTGATTGTCAAACAAGAACATCTTCTTCTTGTGGACAAGAATCTGATGGAGGATTACCAGAAGATTACCAAACAGACTTCGGCGGTACATTATATCCACCATCTGCTGGATAAAAAACACGTTTTTATAAATATACAAGAACTCTAAGGAGACTTTAAATGTCACATGTTAACAAAATTATCGAAGGGTTAATCGAAGAAAACCCATCAGAAGTAAAGCAAGCTATCGAGGATACTCTCATGAGTAAACTTGCCGATAGGCTCGAGATTGCAAGAGAAGAAATCGCCTCTGCTATTCTCGACGAGAAGAAGAAAGAAGACAAAGAAGATGAACTTGAGAAGGAACTCGATGACGATGAAACCGGCGAGTCTTTCCCAGTAAAAGATGAAGAAGAAGAAGAAATAGATGACGAGGATGAGGACGAAGAAGTAAAGCCAAAAAAGAAAGTTAAAGAAGGTTCATATATGCCTGGCCGGGGCAAAGCAAAAGACGCAAAACACTCTACCATGGCCAAAGACTACAAAGAAAGTGCATTAGATGCAGTTGGTGGAGAAGACGACGATGTTAACAACGATGGTAAGGTAAATTCCTCGGACTCTTATCTCAAGAACCGAAGAAAAACAATCGCCAACAAGATGAAGTCCCGCTGATATAACCTTAAGAGAGAAGAACTATGCTTCTAATAACAGAACAAAGAGATGACATTCAATGTCTCACTGAAGCCACCGAAGATGGAAAGAAAAACTATTTCATCGAAGGTATCTTCATGCAGTCAGAGAAAGTAAACCGCAACGGTAGAATGTATGAGAGAAAAATTCTCTTCAACGAAGCAGACCGTTACAACAAAGAATACGTTCAGAAGAGTAGAGCAATGGGAGAGTTGGGACACCCAGACGGACCGTCACTAAATCTCGAACGTGTATGTCACAACATTGTTGAAATGAGTTTTGACGGCGACAACGTAATGGGCAAAGCAAAAATTCTCGATACTCCCTATGGAAAAATCGTCAAGAGTCTCATCGATGATGGGGTAAAACTTGGTGTATCCACTAGAGGTATGGGAACACTTGAAGAGAAAAATGGAGTCAAGATGGTTAAGGAAGACTTCATGCTCACCGCAGTTGACGTTGTTGCAGATCCATCTGCCCCTGATGCCTTTGTCAACGGTATCATGGAAGGTAAAGAATGGGTATGGAATAACGGTATGCTCAAAGAACGAGAAATCGAAACCTATAGAAAAACAATAACCAAAGCTGAACGAGAAAATCTCGAAGAACAGAAACTTAATGTGTTCCGAGATTTCCTTTCAAAATTATGATTTTACTAAATAATACTACTGTAAGGTAACAAAAGGAGTCCTTAAATGAGTTCAGATAGCCTAAGCCCAATCGAGGCAGCAAGAAATATTCTTGCCGGAAAAAACCGTAAAGAAGAATCAGCTTCGGAACTGGTCGAAGGCCTTGCGATCGAAGACGAGAATGATGAAGTTATCACTCTCGAAGATAATGATTATGAGGAATTCGACGAGGACGAAGAGGATCAAGACAACTTAGAAGAGGAGTCACCCGAAATGAAGCCTAAGAAACCATCAATGGCCGGAGAAAAAGGCGCCGCTGTCGAGAAAGACGCCACCGGTAAGTCCGCATTCGATGCCTCAGGTAAAGGACCAGTCATTGGTACTGAAGCCGGCACCGAAGGTAAAGATAAGCCTAATAAAAAATCTGTCGCCGCTAAACCTTCTGCTGCTTCACCCAAGGTTGAAAAGCCTCATATGAAAGAGCATATGGATGCTCTCTTCGCAGGTGAAGAATTAACAGAAGACTTCAAGGAGAAGGCAACAACCATCTTCGAAGCAGCTGTTAATGATTCATTAAGCGTCTACGCTGAAGCTCTCGAAGAGAACTACAACGAACGCCTTATGGAAACAGCTGCTGAGATTGAAGAAAACCTCACCGCAGAACTCGACGACTATCTAGGATACGTTGTTGAGAACTGGATGAAGGATAATGAACTCGCAGTCGAACGAGGCATTCGTGCTGAAGTTGCCGAGTCATTCATGGAAGATCTTCGCGGTGTCTTTGAAAATCACTTCATTGATATCCCAGAAGATAAATTCGATGTCGTTGAAGGTATGGCCGAGGAACTCGAAGACCTCACCGCTAAACTCAATGAAGAGATCGAACGAAACATGGAAATGAGAAACGATATGGAAGGCCTTCACTGTGAAGGTGTCTTTACCGATATGGCCGAAGGACTAGTAGACACTGATGTCGAAAAACTTCGTTCACTCGCAGAAGGTATCGATTTCGATAATGCGGAACAATTCGCAGAGAAACTCTCAGTTCTTAAAGAAAGTTACTTCACTAAGTCAAACGCTTCGGATGAAGTTACCTTTATTACAGAAGAGTCCGACTCAGAAGAACCAACTTCCATTCAGGAAACAACTGGTCCAATGAGTTTCTACGCCCAAGCAATTTCAAGACAACAAAGAAAATAGTCTAAATCAAAAGGAGATTTTAGATGTCTAACTACGATCAAACTGCTTCGCTCGCTGAGCAAGTAAAAGCCAAGTGGGAACCAATTCTGGAACACCCAGAACTCCCAACAATTGAAGATTCATACAAGAAGAATGTCACAGCTGTTCTTCTTGAGAACCAAGAACAGTACCTTTCTGAAGCCATTCCAAACAGTGGTATGCAGAATGGTATGATTAGTGGTATCGGCTCGAACGCACACGCTCAAGGACAGGTTCAGTCATTCGACCCAGTTCTTATCAGCCTCGTTCGTCGCTCCATGCCAAACCTCGTTGCTTATGATATCTGCGGTGTCCAGCCAATGACTGGTCCTACCGGACTTATCTTTGCAATGAAGAGTAACTACGTTGATGCAGCTGGTGCTCGTGGTGACGAAGCACTCTTCGACGAAGCTCGTACAGGTTACGCCACACGCGCTGGTGGTAAAACTGGCGAGAACGAAGCACTTACATCTGCTTCCGTCTTCGGTAATGCAGGAGCAGGTCTAACTGGTGATCCGATCGCTGACTTCGTTCATGGAGGTATTACCAACGATCTAGCCGAAAAACTCGACGGAACTGGTGCAAACGCATTCCAGCAAATGGCATTCTCCATCGAGAGAACCGCAGTTCAGGCGAAGACTCGCGCCCTCAAGGCCGAATACTCAACTGAACTCGCTCAAGACCTCCGTGCTGTTCACGGACTTGATGCCGAGACCGAACTCGCTAACATTCTCAGCACTGAGATCCTTAGCGAAATCAACCGCGAAGTCGTTCGTACTATCCTCAAGGTTGCTAAACTCGGTTGTCAGCAAACTGACCTCAAGGGTAAGGGTACAAATGCGGGCGTCTTCGGCGTCGCCGGCGGCGCCGGTGGTGTCTACGATATCCTCTCGGACTCAGACGGTCGATGGTCAGCAGAACGCTTCCGTGGTCTGCTCTTCCAAATCGAACGTGAATGCAACCTCATCGCACGACAGACTCGTCGCGGTAAGGGCAACATCGTCATCTGTTCCTCAGATGTCGCTGCTGCACTCGCACTCAGTGGATCACTTCAGTCAACCCCAATGGGTGGCGGAAGTCTCACGGTTGACGACACAGGCAACACCTTTGTCGGTACACTCAACGGTCGTCTCAAGGTCTACATTGACCCATACGCCGACTTCAACTACTGCGTAGTAGGTTATAAGGGTGCCAGTCAGTATGACGCCGGACTCTTCTACTGCCCATACGTTCCACTACAGATGGTTCGTGCAGTCGGGGAAGATACCTTCCAGCCCAAGATCGGATTCAAGACTCGTTACGGTCTTGTCTCTAACCCATTCGTCAAGACCGCTGCAGGAACCGGAGCTGACGGTGAATCACTCAATGCTCGTCTCAACCAGTACTACCGTGCATTCAGAATTGATAACCTCCACGGTATCAACTCTGGCGGTGGTGCAACTCAGTGATAACTGAAACTCGGACTTGATCCGACACTAGGAACAGGGGAGACTTCGGTCTCCCCTGTTTCTTTTTGTATATAAATATATTGGAGAAACACTATGCCAAGTTACAACCAGTATGTTAAGTATGCACTTGACAGACAACCAGACAACGAAAACTTATTACAGACGACTGCGTTTAGATTCGTCATGACAAAGGCACCAGAAGTCGTATACTTCTGTCAGAGTGCGTCTGTCCCATCTATCAGCGTGATAGACACACCAGTATTAAGTAAACATCCCACTCTTCATTTTGCAGATCCCAAATTAAATTATGATCCACTCACTCTATCATTTCTAGTAAATGAAGACATGGGTAACTGGATGGAAATATACAACTGGATGCGATCGTTCACTATTCATGATGAAACATTAGAACCAAGAAACCGATCGGAAATTCGTCTAAGTGGCATTGCAAATTCTGACGATCCTTATAGTGCCAAATCTAAACCCGGCGACCCATCAGATTACCAAGTCGATGGTACATTAGTTTTATTAAATAGTAAATCACTACCACAAGCTTCCATAACATTTAAAGATCTTTATCCAAGCAGTCTAGGAGAACTTGATCTGAATGCTTCCGACGGCGAAGCTTCCCCAATAACATGTAGTCTCACGTTACAATACAGAGATTATGAGGTAACAGTGTATTGACTTACTTGCCTTTGTGGTGTATAATTACAGTATGAACTTCGAAGATTTAAAACGACATACCGAACGAGATATGAAAGTCGATGACACTCAGTTGGATCTGGAGTCTCTTAAGATTCCACAACTCCATAATAAGTATCTCAATTTCCTACAAGAAGAACGATTCAATCTAAAGAAGATGGGTTTCGACTTTGCTTCCTTACGAAGATCAAAGTGGGAATACTATACAGGTAAGATATCTGAAGAGGATCTCGAAGAAAAAGGATGGGAACCCTTTGACCTTAAGATTCTGAAGTCAGATATTGACATGTATCTCGATTCTGACAACGATATGATTCTGATGAAACAGAAGATAACATATCAAGAAGAAAAAGTATTCTACTTAGAATCTGTAATTAAAGAGATCGGTCAAAGAAACTGGGAGATTCGCAATGCGATCGAATGGAGAAAGTTTGTATCCGGTTCTTAATTCAAAAGATATTAAATTTTATTGATTCAGAGTTGATGATGATACTGTTTTATATCTCATCAACATTTTATTTACTGATAATGGCATGGTTGTATCTTTCTCCTAAATAGAGAATGAGTGACTTAGTTATTGAAAAGATTGATGAAGTAAATATTAGAGTTCGATGTGAACGAAGTTTCGCCAAAGAACTCTCTGACTTCTTTACTTTCAAAGTACCTGGCCATAAGTTTATGCCTGCATATCGCAACAAGGTATGGGATGGTACTATAAAACTATACAACATGTTCTCTCAAGAGATTCACTCTGGGTTACTTGACTATGTAACTACTTTCGCCAAAGAAAGAGGTTACACTTATCAGGTAACTTTTGACACACCACATAATAAAGTCAGTGACGATTTAGTCAAACGATACCTAACAGACACCCTAAAAATATCTGCGGGTGGTAAACTAATCGTACCGCATGATCACCAGATACGAGCCATCTCTCATGCGATTAAACATGAACGATGTTTGTTGTTGTCTCCTACTGGATCAGGAAAGAGTCTAATCATCTACGGTCTTCTTCGACATCTCATGGAAAAAACGAACAAGAAGATTCTAATCATCGTACCTACTACTGGTTTGGTTTCACAGATGTATTCAGACTTCGAAGATTACTCTAAGATGAATGACTGGAACGTAGAAGAGAACTGTCATAAGATCTATGCGGGACAAGATAAATCCACCGATAAAAAGATCGTTATATCTACGTGGCAGAGTTTGTACAAATTACCGGCAAAATACTTCGAGGACTTCGAAATTGCCTTTGGTGATGAGTGTCATTTGTTTAAAGCCAAATCCTTGACTTCTATCATGTCGAAACTAAAGAACGCCAAGTATAGGATTGGAACTACAGGTACACTCGACGGAGCCCTTACTCATAAGTTAGTCATCGAAGGACTGTTTGGCCCAGTGAAAGATGTGACCACTACAAAAGAACTGATGGAGAAGGACATTCTATCTAAATTAGAAATAGACTGCATCCTTTTAGACTACGATGACGAAGACAAGAAGTTAGTAAAGACATTGAAGTATCAAGACGAGATGAAGTGGTTGATTACAAATGACAGAAGAAACAAATTTATCTCTACTCTTGCAGGGACAACAAAGGGAAATACATTGGTGTTGTTTCAGTTTGTAGAAAATCACGGAAAACAACTGTATGAGAAAATAAAGTTAGAGAACCAGCATAAGAAAGTGTTTCTTATTCATGGTGGCGTAGAGACAGACGACCGTGAACGTGTCCGTGGCCTCGCCGAGAAACAAAAGGACGCGGTTATCGTGGCTTCTTATGGAACATTCTCAACTGGTATCAACATCAAGAACCTCCATAACATTATTTTCGCCTCTCCTTCTAAGTCTCGCATTCGAATTCTTCAATCAATCGGAAGGCAATTGAGGAAACACGAAAGTAAGTCAGTCGCTAAACTGTTTGATATTGGAGATAATCTTCAGTGGAAAAAGAAAATGAATCACACTCTTCGTCATTTCTTCGAGCGAATCAAACTATATAAGATAGAAGAATTTATTTTTAAGACGATTAAGATAAAACTATAGGAGAATCCAATGGTTGAATACAAAATACTAAAGCTTCGTTCAGGTGAAGAACTAATCAGTATTGTAAATCAAGTTGGTGCAAAAAAGATTGTCCTAGATCGACCCATGCAAATGAAGTTGACTACAATGCACGATCCTATTACCGGTGAAATTAAAAAAGAAATGTGGGTGTTACGAGACTGGATGAATAACAGTGAAGAACTCACATGTGATATTCCACTTGATTTTGTAGTTACCACAATCAAGCCTAACCAAAAAATTATAGATCAATACGAATCAAAAAAGTTAAAGGAAGATGAGATTGCTTCTTTGGGTATTGATCCAATAGATCCAAATAGTATACTAGAAGATCTTTACAAACAACTTGGTATTGATATGTCCACCGAAAACCTTAAAGATAAAATAAAACCTCCTTCTTCTGAGGAGGAAATGATCATGATGAATTTTGCGATGTCTAAGAAGATGTTTGAGAAAATGATGGAAGAAGGATTCTTCGACGAGATGGGACTCGATGATGAAATACCTTTGGACGATTTTGATTTTGATGAAGAAGAAAAAACCGACCGCACTAAAGAAGAACCCGATTGGGGTAACGACTGGTCAGACTGGTCTGGGGATAGTGAAGACTATACTAAGTGAATGCTTTATAGGCTCTAGAGCTTCCCCTTTCTTTCTTAGCACACATAGTGTAACCCGGATTTAAAACCTGTCAAGAAGAAAATCTAAAAAATATCTTATAAGGTTGACAATATTTGTTTTATGATGTATAATTACATATGAATTCAAGGGAACAACATTATGGCTAAAAGAAAAACATCAAAGGGAGATCATTACATAGATAATGAAGCTTTCTTTCAAGAGATGGTAAAATGGAAAAATGATTTAAATCAAGCAGAGGAACTCGGAGATCCGAAACCTCCTGCGACTCACTACATGGGTGAGTGTTTCATGAAAATTGCTGAACGACTTTCGTACAAACCCAATTTCATGAACTACCCATTCAGGGATGAGATGATTGGTGATGCGATCGAAAACTGCTTGATGTATGCACATAACTTCAATCCAGAGAAATCTAAGAATCCATTTTCATATTTTACTCAGATGATATATTATGCTTTCATACGCAGAATAGAAAAAGAAAAGAAACAAATATACGTCAAGTATATGATGATGGAAAAGTTAGATCATGAGAATAAGTTTACCAAGTGGGCAAATGATAATGAACTGGTAGATCCTAGTTCAAAGAATCCTTATGCTGACTATTTCAAACTCTCAGATAACGACTTAGAAAAGTACAAACCAAAGAAGAAGAAAAAGAAAACTGAAGAAACCACAGACGGTGGTACATTAGGAAAACTTTTTGAGGATTGAAATTGAAGCTTGCCATTATAAATGATACGCACTTTGGTGCAAGAAATGATTCACAGTTGTTTTTGGATCAGTCATTCAAGTTTTTTGAAGAACAGTTTTTCCCGTACTGTAAAGAGAACAACATCACAACGGTTTTGCATCTTGGAGATTTCCTTGATCGCCGAAAGTTTGTGAACTTTAATACTCTCTCGCAGGTACGCACTCGATTTATTGATAAGATTAACGAGTATGGAATACAAGTACACTGTATTCTTGGAAACCACGACACATACTACAGAAACACAAACAGAATTAATTCTATTCGTGAGTTGTTTTCTGACACTGATAATTTTCATCTGTATGAAGATCCGATCGAACTAGAGTTTGGTGGGTTGTGTATTGGTATGGTCCCTTGGATAAACAAGAACAACACCGAACAATGTATTGACTTCATCAAGAACTCGACCTGTCCTATTATGGCTGGTCATTTTGAACTAGATGGTTATGAAGTTATGCGTGGGGTTAAGTATGACGGTGGATTGAACGACAAACTGTTTAGTAGATGCGAAATGGTTCTGTCTGGACACTTTCATTCGAAGTACAGTAAGAATAATGTTCACTATCTTGGTACGCAATATCAATTAACCTTTAGTGATTTAAACGTCAAGAAAGGTTTCCATGTATTGGATACGGAGACCAGAGATCTGAGGTTCGTTGAGAACCCCGTGAACGTCTTTCACGCGATTACATATGAAGAAGACGAGGATATGTTGGAACGTGATTATTCTAAGTACGAAAACTCATATGTTAAGGTGTATGTTTTTGAGAAAAATAATCCATATCTGTTTGACAAGTTCTTGGACAAACTGTATGATGTGAAGGTTGCAAATCTAACAGTCATTGAAGACATGGGTGTGGATCATACCGAAGAAGATTCTTTGGACATATCTAAGGACACTGTTTCAATTATCAATGATGAAGTAGATATAATGACTAATGTTCCAGATGAACAAAAGTCAAGAATCAAATCGTTAATGCGTGAACTTTATATGGAGAGTCTTTCGTTATGAATATCTTTGTACTGGACAAAGATCCTAAAATCTCAGCACAAATGATGTGTGATAAGCACGTTGTAAAAATGATTGTCGAATCAGCTCAAATGCTTTCGACTGTTCATCGTTATCTAGACGGTACAGAATACATTTCTTACAGTAAGAATGGTCGCCGAATTAAACGGTGGAGTCATGATACAGATCGATCCGGCTCTGAAATGAAATTATTTAAGTCGGTCATGTTGAACCATCCCTGTACTATATGGACTAGAGAATCTCTGGCTAATTATTGTTGGTTGTCTTGTCATGCACTAAACCTATGTCGTGAATATACTCGTCGATACAACCGACATCACAAAACAGAAGGTCTAGTGAAGTGGTTTATGAAGAACTACCCCAATAAATTGTACGGGTTTCATCTAACGGAATTTGCACAGGCAATGCCTGATGAATACAAGGTAGAAGGAAATGCACCACAGGCCTATCGAAATTATTACATGGGCGAGAAGAGTGGGTTTGCTAAATGGACTAATCGACTGGTTCCAGATTGGTGGTCGTTAACGGAGGATGTTCCTGCATGATAAATTTTAAAACCGTTAGGTTCCGAAACTTCGGGTCTTTCGGTAACAACGAAACAGAAATAAATTTAGACAAACATAACTTTGTTCTCGTGTCTGGAAACAATGGACACGGTAAATCGTTTGCTTTGTTGGACTCTATTACCTTTGCTTTGTTTGGTAAACCGTTTAGAAAAATCAATATTCCTCAGTTGACTAACAGTGTAAATCAGAAGGACTGCATGGTCGAGGTTGATTTTCTTATTGGAACAGATGAATATACAATTCGTCGTGGACTAAAGCCAAAGATCTTTGAGATATTCAAGGATGGGAAGATGATTGATCAGTCTGCAAAGGCTAAAGATTATCAACGAATGCTCGAAGAACAAATTCTCAAGATGAACTATAAGTCATTTACTCAGGTGGTGATTCTTGGTAGTTCGTCGTTTGTTCCGTTTATGCAATTGACAGCCGCTGATAGAAGAAGTGTCATTGAAGACATTCTTGATATTAATGTTTTCTCTCTGATGAATGGAATTCTGAAGACGAGAGTCTTAACACTAAAAGAAGAAGAAAGAGAACTGGGATATGAAATTAGTATTGCGAAAGAAAAAATCGACATACAACACAAACATATCAAGAAAGTCCAAGACAAAAGTCAAGAATCAATCAATGAAATACAAGAGGACATTAAAACGATTATCAACGAGGCGCAAGAGGTAAGAACTTCTATGAGTTCGATTGAGATTGGAATTGATGAACTAAAAAATCAGATAACCAATAAAGATTCTGTAGTGTCTTCTTTGGGTAAAATTAATAAACTCAAGGATAGTATTGATAAGAATATTCAAACCACAGAGAAGGATATTAAGTTCTACATTGATAATCAAAATTGCCCAACGTGTCATCAACATATAGAAGATGATCACCGAGAAGAAATGATTGAAGATAAAAGAAACAAGAAGTCTGAATATACCGATGGTCTATCTAAAATTAATTTGAAACTAGAAGAACTTTCCGGCGAACTCACTGTGGTTCAAGAAGTGATGTCTGATATTGTAAAGAAAGAAAAAGAACTTTCCGAACTGAATACAGAACTTTCTATTAAGAAGGATCGTATTGACAATGCTAATAAAAGAATCAGTAGTATAAAGTCCAAGGACACGGACGACACGCAGGAAAATGAAAGACTTAAAGAATTAGTAAAGGAACTAGCTGATCTGGATTCTGTTCACGAATCGAATACCTCCCAGATGCACGACTACGGAATTGTATCTGGTCTCTTGAAGGACAGTGGAATTAAGTCAAAGATCATCAAGTATTATTTGCCTATTATGAATAGGTTGATCAATAAGTATCTTGGATCGATGGACTTCTTCGCACAGTTTCATTTGGATGAAAACTTCAACGAGACAATTAAATCTAGACATCGAGACGAATTCAGTTATATGAGTTTCAGTGAAGGTGAAAAGATGAGAATTGATTTGGCTTTGCTTCTGTCTTGGAGAGAAGTCGCAAGACTAAAGAACAGTGCGAATACCAATCTCCTTATTTTAGATGAAGTTTTTGATTCATCTTTGGATAGTATGGGTACAGATGAGTTTATGAAACTGCTATATAATTTGGGTAAAAAAGTAAATGTATTCATCATCTCTCACAGGACTGATCAACTGTCAGACAAATTTGAACATACGATCACCTTTGAGAAGAAGAACAATTTCAGTCGAATCATTCGAACTTAAAAGAGGAATCCGATGACCATAAACAATGTTCGGGAAGATTGGTATTCTCAGCACCGAAAGAAAATTATGGATCATTTTAAAATTGCCAAACCCCTATCCAATAGGGTTAAAAAGTATCAGTCCCCAACGGGTAAGTATACTGTGGTAGTGACTCCAGTAGAATTTAGATTTAGAAATAAGAAAACAAAATATATTTACACTATTGGTACTGTCTACCAAGATGGTAAAATGATATTCAACGTCCATAGAAACGCTCCTGATTTTCCATACCTCTTCGTAGAGGATCATGAAGATGGGTTTGATTATCTTCTCTGTGCAGAAGACAATCAGGCTAGAACCGTTGTTCAATTGAACACATCTAAAGCCAGATCTTTCATCAGTGAGAAATCCCAACGAGGTATAGAATTCTGTTGGCAGAAATTACACACCTCGGAAAATGCCAAAGTTATTGCCGTTGAGGGGTATGTAAAACACAAACCAAAAGATAAACTAGAGTACAGAGAAATAAGATTTTACAAATTTTCTGATATTATGGACTTGCCATGGAAGGAAATTGGTGAGAGAATAAATTTTCCTTACGAGGAATTCATCTCTTGGGAAAATGATTCTCATTACACACTTGCCATTCATGAAGAAGTAAGGTATACTGATGATATGAAAGTTACCGATTTAACTCAAGCTGAGAGAAAGAACTCTCTTCTGAAAGATGAAATTCGTTTGAAGAAGATATTTTATAAGTTTCCCCTACAAGAAGGAATTCGAGAAGAAGTTTACTCTGAGTGGATCTAAAATGAAAACCAAAAGAAAAATTAAACGAGGCGCCACCATTGAGAAGATTCACTATGGTGACGAACCAAGTTGGAATGAGTCAGATGAAATGGATATTGATACCTTTCTTCTGCGATCTTATGCTTGGTATAATGCAATGTCCAATCTCAAGAACTACAAGAAGTGGTGTCTTGTTTGGATGAAAGAAAATAATTATGATGTAGAAAACATCAAAAAAGTTAATCGTGTTGACCACCGAAGTTTTTTGTTTGGTCATAATTGTAGAATGTTGAGTAACGAAGTTCCTCTTCCAGAAATTCTCATAGAGAAAACCAAGACTCATATTAAAGAAATGATTGCATTGGGTAGTAGGTCAAAGAAAGTCAAGACTGAAACTGTCGAGAAACCTAAGATTTCTATTCAGGATAGAATGAAGGAACAGGTAATCGAATACTCCGGTGACATTAATATTATTCTCGACAAAACTCTTGATGAGATTCTTGAGAAGAAGAAGCCTCAGATGGATGTTGTCAAGTGGTTGAAGGATAATGAAGTAAAGTCTATTCAATCTGGAATGATTTCGTCGGAGTTCAAGTCACTTGTTGATGAACTGAACATGGTTTATAACAAGGAAGATAAACAACTAATGGAGGGATGGGGTTTTCTCTCTCGTCCGCAGTTAAAGAAGTATCGAGACTTTGTTCAGAACATTGTCGATACATGTGAGGAATACTCTACTGTTCTCAAGAAGACTCGTAAGCCTCGTCGTAAGAAGTTGCAGACTAAGGCCAGTCTTGTTAAGAATGTTAAGTACATGATTCAAACCGAAGATGGTAAAGTGAAGTCGATCGATCCAAAGCAGATCATCGGTGCAACTAAAGTTATTACCTACAACACCAAGACCGATCAGTTCTCTATCTACGAAAAGACTAGAATGGTTGACGGACTCTCGGTTAAGGGTACAACCATTGTAGGAGTGGACAACGAGAAGTCGGTGTGTAGGAGAGTGGGTAAGGATAAGTCCATCGTAAAGGTTGCTAGTTCCAGTGGAATTAGAGCCATCAATAACGCATATAAAAATCTTAAAAATAAGGAATCTGTTCCAAGTCCACGACTAAATAGTAATGTTGTGATTCTACAGGCGTTCAAATGATTTTAATTGATAACAGTCAAGTAATACTTTCTAGTATCTTTGCCCAGACAAAGGGCAGTGTAAATGGAATTGACGAGTCTCTTGTTCGACATATGACTCTCAATGCCTATCGAAATTTTAAAAACAAGTTTTCCTCTAAGTTCGGCGAACTAGTAATCTGTGAAGATTCTAGTAACTGTTGGCGTAAGGATCACTTTCCTCTTTACAAGGCGAACAGAAAGAAGAATCAAAATAAGTCTGATGTTGATTGGTCCTCTGTGTATGACACGTTGACTAAGGTTCGGAATGAAATTCGGGATACTTTTCCATACAAGAACATGAGAGTTCCTCGAACAGAAGCTGATGATATCATCGCCGTTCTGACTCGAAAGTTTCATGTACAGGAACCCATCATGATTGTATCTGGTGACAAGGACTTCAAGCAGTTGCAGAAGTTCCCGAATGTTCAACAGTATTCGCCTGTCCAAAAGAACATGATCGAATGTGATGACCCTGAGAAGTTTTTGATTTATCACATTATCAAGGGGGATGCCAGTGATGGCATTCCGAATGTTTTATCTGAAGACGATGTGTTTGTGTGTGAAGATAAACGACAAAAGCCATGCGGCGAAAAGAAAATTAATTCCTTAATGGAAAATCTTGACCCCGTTGCTTGCACTGATAATTGGAATAGGAATGACACGCTCATTAACCTAGACAAAATTCCAGATGATATAGTAAATCTGGTAGTGCAGGAGTGGGACACCCCTATTGTCGGTTCAAAGTCTAAAGTATTTAATTACTTTATCGAACACAAACTCAAAAATCTCATGGGAGATATACAGGAATTCTGAGATGAAAAAACAATACTACTACGAAGATTACGACGATACTCGTGACATAGGTTCACGGTCTACTAAAAAGAATCAAAAAAAGAGTAAACGACACAACGAAAAACAGTCCCTTAAAGATCTGAGAAATCTTTCAGAAGATGACATTGAAGATAAATGGGACTCTGAATTTGAAGAGGAGTGGTGATATGGGATGCGGATGCGGTAAAAATCAAAGTTCTAGTCCAGATTCAGCTAGAGCTTCTGCTAATTTAAAGAAAGTTTCGGAAAAAAAACTAGAACCTGATCCTAGTTTAAATCAACCTACGTTTCCGTCTATTCCGCAGTTATCTGTGGATAGACGAACTCGTACAAATGTTAAAGTTACTTCTAACGATAAAGAAGAATCAACACCAGAAGAAATTGAAACACCCGATTCTCCATCCATATTTAATAAAGTAAAGAACTTTGGCAAGTCTGTTGCTTCTAGAGTAACTCAAGGTAAGGCTGATGAGAAACTTATTAAGTTGCGACATATCTCTTGCCACGGAGACGAAGAAGTAGTACCATGTCCATATAGAAGTGCGAGTAATACCAGAGAAGGTGCGTACTTCTGCACCGCATGTGGATGCGGCGACAAACCACGAGCATTCTTAAATGATCCAGATGACAGTGGTACATACACCAAATTGGATTATCCGTGGGTTTCTTGCCCAGTTAGAATGCCCGGGTTTGGAGATTACAAACCCTTCTCTGAAGAAACGCAAGAAGAGATTGATAAGTTACCCGACGGCATGAAGAGAAAACAATTAACAGAAGTTGTTCTTACTGCCCGAGGAATTGAAATCCCACCTGCATATGAACCTGTCAAAACAAATGGAGACACTAATGACAGCAGTGAAAGTTGATACTATGAAATTATCAAGAGAAACATTGGAAATACTAAAGAACTATTCGACGATCAATTGTAATATTAAGATCGATGCTGGTTCTACAATCAAAACTCTTTCGCCAATGAAGAACATCATGTCGAAGACGAGTATCGAAGAGACGTTTGAGACTCAGGTTTCAATCTGGGATCTCAACAAGTTTCTAGGAACGGTTTCTCTTTACGAGAAGCCAGTGTTTGAGTTTCAGGATGATCATGTGATCATCTCGGAAGAGAATGGAAAGTCAAAGACTAAGTATCGGTACGCCGAGTCATCACTGATCTCAAGTGTGGACAAGGATGTACAGATGCCAGAACCAGTAGTTTCCTTTGTTCTATACAACAAGGATCTTTCTCAGGTTCTCAAGGCCGCTTCGGTCCTTGGACTTCCTGATCTTGCCGTTCGTTCATCCGATGACGGGTCGGAGATCGAACTCGTTGCTCTGGATCTTAAGGATTCTAGTTGCAATACTTACAGTGTTACACTGGGTGACAATCCCGGTGGTCAATTCACCTTCAATTACAAAACCGAAAACATGAAGATGATTGCCGGCGATTACGATGTTGATATCACAGATAAGTTTGTAAGTCAGTTGACAAACAAAAATATTGATGTAACATACTGGATCGCATTAGATAACACTTCTAAGTATGAGGGTTGAACGTGAAGCAAGAACATTTGTGGGTCGAGAAGTATCGTCCCAGAACAATTGAAGAGTGTATTCTTCCTGTCTCTATCAAGAGTACATTTCAGGACATTGTAAATTCAGGAGAGATGCAGAACCTACTTCTCTCCGGCAAGGCTGGGTGCGGTAAGACTACCGTTGCCCGTGCCTTGTGTAATGAACTTGGTTGTGAGAACATTCTAATCAACTGTTCGGAAGATGGAAACATCGACACACTCCGAACCAAGATTCGAAATTTCGCAAGTACAGTTTCATTCAGTGACCAGAAGAAGGTGGTGATTCTGGACGAGTTTGATTATTCAAATGCCCAGTCTACCCAACCGGCACTTCGTGGTTTCATCGAAGAGTTTTCCAAGAACTGTAGGTTTGTTTTGACTTGTAATTACAAGAACAGAATCATTGAACCTATTCATTCACGATGTACCAACATCGAATTTAAGATTGAGTCATCAGACAAACCAAAACTTGGTAAGCAGTTCTTCGACAGGTGTAGTAACATCCTAAAGGACGAAGAAGTTCCGTTCAAAGAAAAGGCCCTTGGTGAACTGGTCATCAAACACTTCCCAGACTTCCGTAGAATTCTAAACGAACTCCAACGGTATTCTGTTTCGGGTCAAATCGACGAGGGTATTCTAACCCAGATCGGTGAAGTGAACATCAAGAATCTGATGGAGTCTATGAAGAGTAAGGACTTCACCAATGTCAGGAAGTGGGTCGTCGAGAATCTAGACAATGACCCAGTGCAAATCTTTCGTAAGTTATATGATTCTCTCTATGATAATCTTACATCGCACAGTATTCCACAAGCAATTCTTGTGATCGCCGAGTATCAGTACAAGGCTGCATTCGTTGCCGACGCGGAGATCAATCTAACGGCATGTCTTATTGAAATTATGATGGAGTGTGAATTTAAATGATCAATGGTATGAAAACTAATACTAAGTCAACACTCTCTTCAAACTCTAAACTTTGTACACAGATTATTCATTTTTCTAGTGGAGAGAAGAGAACATTCACGGACATATTGACCGAAAATATTAAGCAAGGTCAGTTCACGAAACTAGAAAGAAAAGATGGAAGTATGATAATGATTAACGATAAAAATGTTATTTGTATTGAGGTATTTTTCCAATGAAGTTTTATCCAACAAGAGGCAAAGTTGCCATCAAGATGGAAGGTTCAAAACAAGCTGATGGACCTATAATTTATGAAGAGAAAAATACTGGTCTTTATGGTACAGGATTTGTTGCCAGTGTAGGAAATCCTGTTATACTAGAGAGTGGTGAGGAAGTAATTCCAGAATTTCATGAGGGACAACGTGTCGCTTATGAGAATCGAAAAGATCACCAATTCTTTGGAGATTTTGTTATGATGGATCAGAGATGTGTCGTTGCAATCTTGGATGGAGAAACCAAGATTGGCTGAACTGATTCTCAATCAAAGTGACACAGATTATGCTATGTCGAGAGTTCGTGATTACTACGAAAACTTTGATCGCATTGATGGTTACTTTCGGGATCGAAAGAAGGAGAGACTGGAGGGGGTCACTCCTTCTCTCTTTCCCGTTGAGAATGAGTTCTTCAATGACTTTACGATGAACCCGATGGATATGAATTTTGCCGTAACAGAAACTTCGAAAGAAGTTTACGACAATCTTTTCTGTCAGGTTTCATCGTTCCCCGCAGACGACAACCCCGGCAAGAATGTTCGGTTTTTGATCAAGGAGACAAACACCAACACGATTGCCGGGTTTGTCCGTCTCGGTTCTCCCACGATTAACAGTGCGCCTCGTAACAAGATGCTGGGCAACACTCCAGATCTTACCGCGTTGAATCGTCACTTTATCATGGGGTTTCATATTGTTCCTGCTCAACCCTTCGGTTTCAATTACCTCGGTGGTAAATTACTTACAATGATTTGTTGTTCGCATTTTACACGACGGTATCTAAACAAGAAGTATGGAGTAGAAATTTGTGCCTTTGAGACTACCTCGTTGTATGGTAATATCAAGGGGTGTAGTCAGTATGATGGAATGAAACCTTACCTACGAAACGTAGGACTTACCGATAGCAAGTTTCTGCTCACTATGGCTGACAAGTGGTATGCTGAATTGAACGAGTGGTTCATCAATCGCAATGGTGGAGAACATTTGATTAAGAAAGATGCGTCTAGTCGTAAACTAAAGACACAGACCAAGATGATTGCAATCATCAAGGCCAGTCTTCGTTCACAGGGACGTACAACGGATCTGGCGGACTTCAACGACTTCATCAAGAAGGCAATCGACCTCAACACACAGAAACTACAATACTTCTCTAACTATGGTTTTGAGAATGTGGTTGACTATGTAAATGGTAAAACCGATGCACTGATTAAGAAACCAAACTACGACAACTATGAACTAGAAAATGCAATCAATTGGTGGAAGAAGAAAGCTCAGAAACGATTTGACAATCTAAATGCAGATGGTAGAATACGACATGAGATGGAAGTCTGGAAGTCAGACAACCTAGAAGGAATTGATATTATCCGATGAAGATGAACCTATCCGAAGTTCTAAATGCAATCAACTATGACAAAACGCCTCTTCTCGAAGATGATCTTCAGGAGAAGGCATACGTCCCGTTTGTGATCAACCGATCACTTTCTTACTTTCCTGATACGATTTTGTATGCAAATCAGGTAAACCACTACAATCAATTGGACAAGAAGATGCAGTTTGACTATCTTCGATTGTCTCTTCGTCCAAGAAAACGATTCAGTAAGTGGATTAAGTCACAAGAAGAAGATGATTTGCAGTTGATCAAGGACCATTATAACTATTCTAACGAGAGAGCTACTGAAGTGCTTAGGGTACTTACCCCAAATCAGATTCAAGATATCCGTTCCCTGTACGAATACGGGGGTTGAAAACGGGTAAAATCCTAAATATAACGTCTTTTATTTAACAAAAGGTGTTATGACATGGAAGAATATATTGATATAGGCGTAGAAGATTTGTTAGAAGTTACGCTCAGTGAAAAGGATGACTTTCTCAAAGTGAGAGAAACCTTAACAAGAATAGGCGTATCGTCTAGAACAGAAAATAAACTATGGCAGTCTTGCCATATTTTACACAAGAAAGGTAAGTATTACATCGTACACTTTAAAGAGTTGTTTGCTCTTGATGGTCTACCAAGTAATCTTTCCGAGAGTGATGTTTCAAGAAGAAATATGATCGCAAGTCTGTTGGAAGAATGGGGTCTATTGGAAATTGTAGATCCTACCAGAACCGAAGACAAAGTTCCGATTAATCATATTAAGATAATTCCTCATCGTGAGAAGAGTGAGTGGGAATTGATACCTAAATATCATATCGGTAAACGTAAATGATGCAACTAGTGAAGGATTTATATAATGAGCATTCCAAAAATTATCCACCAAATATGGGTGGGTGATCAGTCCAAACGTCCTGTCGAAATGATGGAGACTTGGAAAGAAAAGAACCCAACATGGGACTATCGGTTTTGGTCTGAAGAGAACATGCCGAAACTAAGAAATCAAGCACAGTTTGATGCTATGAATGAACTCGCCGGTAAGGCAGACATACTTCGGTATGAACTGCTTTATAACTACGGTGGGTTTTTTATTGATGCTGATTCTATCTGTGTAAATCCACTTGATGATTTCTTCTTAGAGAATGAAGCATTCTGTTGTTGGGAAAACGAAGAGGTTCGTGAAGGATTGATGTGTAATGGATATCTTGCATGTTCACAAAACAACAAGTTGTTGGATGACATGGTTTGGAGGATTCGTGAAATGAATCCAGAAGAACTTTCTAAGTTACCAAATCTTACCGCATGGAAAACTGTCGGACCTGTGTTCCTCACAGAGATGACTAAGAAAACTGGTTACGATAAGATCAAAATTTATCCTTCACATTACTTCTTGCCAAAACATTATACTGGTGTAGAATATAAGGGTAATGATAAGATCTATTCTGAACAGTATTGGGGTAGCACCGAAACAATGAAAGGTAAAATGGGAATGACATATGGACAATAAAAATAATGAAAAAAATTGGTACTCAATAGTAACTAATGAATGTCTTAGTTATCCTATTCCAGTTGATGTTAAAATTTGTTTAGATGTTGGATGTAATGTCGGTGGATTTGTAAATGCTTGGAAAGATCACATTGAAAAATTTTATTGTGTAGATGCCGGGTCCAGTAATGTGTCAGAAATAAAACATAATACAAAAGACTTTGAAAACGAAATAACAATAATTCATAAAGCTGTTCATAGCAATTCCAATGAAAAGTTGTCGTTAAGACCCTATCTAGTAGACAACCAAAAACCAATAAATAGTGGTTCTTATGGAACAACAGAATTTGTTTATGATAATAACAATCATGGATGGAGAACTGATACATCCGCAGATTTTGAAGTAGTCGATACTATAAGTTTAGAAGACTTACTTACAGATGCTAAGAAACAAATGAATGTAAGTGAAATTGATTTGATGAAAGTTGATATTGAGGGTGCAGAATATGATTTTCTGATGAATAAAGATTTAAGTTCTGTCAAGTATATCGTTATGGAATTTCATAACTTCTTAAGTAAAATGGAATCTGAGATCGATGGAAAGAATCGTTCTGAGGCTTTACATGATCACATATCAAAGACACATATAATGAAAATAAGTAATGGTGATGGGATCCATACTCATTTTAACAGACTTTATGAGAGAAGAGAAAAATGAGTGTTGATGTATTTTTAAATTGTTATAGAAGAACACGTTGGTTACCTGAACAGATAGAAGCCGTAAACAATCAGAGTGTTGATGTTTCTGGGATCTATGCTTGGCGAAACAATAGTGAACAAGAAGTTCCAGACGAAATAAAGAAACAACTGATCTTTGCAGATTGCAATTACAATCTTGGAGTCTGGTCTAGATTTGCTTACGCTCTTAACTCGAAGGCTGATTATATTTGCGTTCTAGATGACGACACCATTCCCGGTGAAAACTGGTTGCAAAATTGTCTGGATACTATGGAGAAGACTCCCGGTCTCCTTGGAACTGTCGGTGTTCTGTTTGGTGACAAACATTACTCGTGGCAAAAACTTAGACGGGTTGGATGGTGTGATCCAAACGAAGAAACTGCAAAGGTAGATATTGTTGGTCACTCTTGGTTCTTCCCAAGAGAACTTCTAAGTGTTCTGTGGAGAGAACTGCCTCATGTTGATATTCCGCCAATTGTTGGTGAAGATATTCATTTCTCTCATATGATTCAGAAGTATACGGACTTTGCAACATATGTCCCTCCTCATCCAAAGGATGATCTTTCTATGTGGGGTAGTACCAAAGGTTCTGAATATGGTCACAGTGAAGAAGGAATCTCAATGACTACGTTTCAGGGTCCAAATGGAAAACCATTTAGAGCGGGGCAACTAATGGGTATTTGTCTAGCTAGGGCCGTCGATGATGGTTTCAAGATCTTGGAAGCAGAATGAAAGATTTCAAACAAGAATTTTATAAGTATCTAACAAAAATACAACTACATGAACCTTTCGCATTTAGTAGATGGGCGGATGGTGAACTTTGGATTCTTGAGAATAAATCTTACTCTCTGAGTCCTACTTCTCATGGTTATTTAAATCCAGAAGATCAGAAAGAGTTCAATTCTGAAACACATAAATTTCATCATGATAAATTGTGGGATGCTTTTAGATATAAGTCTAAAACCTATCACATTGGCATAACTACAAATTCTGATGCGGGAATAGTTGGGTATAGTCCACGGGACTGGATGATTGATAATAGTGCTTCTGATATTGAAAATATAACTTTTGCCAATTTGTTTATCAACTCTAACTATTATAATTTTCGTGAAAAGGTTTTACCTACATTTGACGAGTATGAAATCGTTATTATGTGTAATGAAAATTCTAAGTTAGATAAATTCAAGAATGTCATAAAAGATTTTAGAGTTGGATCAAACTGTATCATAAACGATGATGATAAGATAGAAGAGATAGTTCAATATACCCGAGAGACTAAACCAGAAGGTAAATTGTTTTTGTTTTGTGCAAGTAGTCTTGGAAATATTTGCATTCATAAACTGCATGAAATTGCACCAAACAACACATATCTTGATTTGGGTTCTGCCCTAAATCCCGATCTTGAATTGGGAATTGATAGGGGATATTTGTCTGCTTGGGCTGGAGTCAAGCAAAGAGGCATGTGGGACATGTCCAGTTATCTTGTGAGAAATGAGGCATGGTGATGATAAAAATAGTTAACAATGATCCTAAGTATTATGATTTCATACGATTACTTCGTAGTGATCCGAGAGTCCAAGATGGATTCATAGAAGTCGTGAACATAACCAAAGATCAACAGGATAAATACATGCGTAAGCATCGTTCCAAATACATTGTCGCCTTGTACAATGATGAACCTGCTGGGTTTGCAGGGTCTTTGGATAATGATATTCGCGTGTGTGTACATCCTAATTATCAGGGTAAAGGTGTAGGAAAAGTTCTAATAACAGAACTGATGGAAAGATTCCCAGATTCTTTTGCTAAAGTGAAAATTGAAAACGAAGCAAGTAGAAAACTATTCGAAAGTTGCGGATTTCAAATTAAGTATTGGTTAATGGAAAGATGAAACATAACCCTTTTAAAATTGTAGAGATGTTTGAGGAGACAGTTGCTGATTACACAGGTGCGCCGTATGCCGTTGCGGTTACATCATGCACCGATGCTCTGTTTCTTTGTTGTAAGTATTTTGATGTTGATGAGGTTGAGATACCCGCAAAGACTTATCTCTCAGTACCTCAGTCTATCATTCATTCGGGTGGTGATGTAAAGTTTACCGATGATGAGTGGGAGGGTATCTACCAACTCAAACCATATCCAATTTACGATTCTGCTAAACGATTTACTTCTAACATGTATATTGAAGGTACAAACATGTGTCTGTCTTTTCATATCAAGAAGCACCTTGCAATTGGTAAGGGTGGTATGGTTCTAACCGACAACAAAGATATTGTTGAATGGCTTCGTGTTGCACGATACGAAGGCCGACACGCAGTACCATATAAGGAAGACGATATCACAATGCTTGGTTGGAACATGTATATGACTCCGCAACAGGCGTCACATGGTCTTGCACTGATGCAGAACTACCCAGAGAACGTACCAGATCTTATTGAAGAAGGAGGATACCGAGACTTGCGAGAGTTTACGGTATTTAAAAACAAATGATAACCTTCAGTAAACTAGGTAGTGCAGGTAGATTGGGAAATCAACTTTTCCAATACGCTGCTTTGTTTAGTCTCGCTAAACATAGAGGCTATGATTACGGTATACCCAATCTCGAAAACATCGAGTGGCATGGTCAAAAGTGTCTGCTTCGTGAGTTTGATCTCACTGCACAGATTGTTGATACTCGACCGAGCAAAGTTTACATGGAGCCTGATTCGTGGAACTACGATCCTAATTTTTTTAGACTACAGGACAACATTGATCTGTACGGATATTTTCAAAGCACCTTTTACTTCGGGGATCTTGTAAAGGAGATCAGAGAAGAATTGACTCCAAGTGAAAAGCATCTGAGTAGGAGTAAAGAGTGGAGAAAGACTTTAGGTGAAAGACCTGTTGTTAGTGTCCATTTGAGAAGAGGGGACAACTGCGACTGGACAGATAACGAAGGGGCAAAACAAACTGCGTATGGTTGCTCCGAAGAGTTAGATCCCAACAGTTTCATGGGTAAGTATCTCAAAAATGCCTTTGATGTTTTTTCAGATCTTGAGGATCCTCTGTTTGTCATCTTCACAGGAGGGTCTAGAAGTGGAGATGATACATTGGATATAGAATGGTGTAAAGGGCAGTTTACAGGAGATGAGTTTTTTGTAGCAAGTTCAAACGATGAACTTAGTGATTTCTGCAACATCATGTCGTGCGATCACAATATCATTTCTCCTATCAGTTCATTTGGGTGGTGGGCAGCATTCATAAATAAAAATGAGAGCAAACAAGTTGTTGCTCCAGAAAACTACCATCCCGGTAGTGATGTGAAAAACAGACCGATGTTTTACCCCGAGGAGTTTACTTTAGTATGACAGTTGTATGTAGGATCGATAATCACGGAGATGAATATCCCGATGTTATAAACTCATTTTATGATCTAAAAAGGTTTGATAATGGGGTTCGAGATGTTGCTATTATTCAAGGTTACAAACTAAGCAGGGACGAAAATTTTCATAGAACGATTGATGATATTCCACATCGTGCGTATTTGAACCTCGAAGCGCCGACTGCTTTTGCAAGCACGGATAACTCTATCGCTGAACAGCAAAGATTTACACACGTTTATACTTTGTGTCCATACTCTTGTGACTATGCAAATCAAACCGGAGATACCAAGTTTATCCCAATACCATTTCCATATAGAGAGGATTGTTTTTCACCACACGACTACAGTGTGAAAGACCTAGACGCGATTTATATGGGCACGGCTATAAATCAAGAACATATTGATATAATTGAATTGATGAAACGATACTCTTATAACTTTTGTTCATTAGGTCACTTGGGTAGCCCCACTATGTGTGGAGTATCGTCACGCGAAAAGTGGTCGGTTCTCGCAAGAACCAAAGTATCAGTTGCGATAAATATGTGTCCGATTCATGAAATGCACAAAGACTGGATCAAAAGAAATCCAAACTGGGACAAAATTGAGGCATTCAATAATCTTGATTACGGTTATTTCCCACAGTTCAAACCGAGAGTCATAGAGGCTGCTCGAATGAAAACACTAAATCTCGTAAAGCGAGATCCGTGGAACGTAATGGAATACTGGTTTGAACCCGATAAGCATTTTGTATATTGGGATACCGTTGAGGATCTACGGGAAAAAATGAACGATGCGATTGTAAACTTTGATAAGTATCAGCACATTGTCGATGCTGCATATCAAAGAGTACAAGACTTTGAAATAGATAAAATCATGGATGCTATGATAAAAGGAGATATTGTATCATGAGTCTTGAAGGAAAAACTGTGCTGGTCACAGGTGCAAGTGGTTTCGTTGGAACAAATCTGGTGAACAAAGTACAGTCTACTGATTGTACTTTGCTGACACCATCAAGCAGCGAACTTGACCTAACAAATGAAGAAAGTGTAAGTGAATATTTCTCCTCCACGGTTCCAGAAGTGGTTCTACACATCGCAGGAAAAGTCGGCGGTATTCTTGCAAACAAGACATACCCCGGAGAGTTCTTTCACAAAAATGCAATGATGAGCGTTCTAGTTGGTCACTACGCTTGGTTGAACGGAGCAGAAAAAGTAGTGTCTCTTGCCGCTGGTTGTGGATATCCTAAGCACCTAGAAGTCCCTTATCGAGAAGATCAGTTCTGGGACGGGTTTCCCGACGAAAACTCATATGGATACTCTCTTGCAAAGAAGAATCTGATCGTGCAGTCGTGGTCATACCGAGAGCAATATGGTTTTGACTCCACGGTTCTTCTCCCTGCAAATCTTTACGGTCCACATGATAACTTTGATCTAGAGTCCTCTCATGTTGTCCCTGCACTTATTCGTAAGTTCATCGAAGCAAGAGATGAGGGTAGTGATGAAGTTGTTGTTTGGGGAGATGGATCTGCGAGTCGAGAGTTTTTGTTTGTGGATGACACCGTTGAGGCTATTCTCAAGATGGTAGACTGTAACGAATCAGGTCCGTTCAATCTAGGAACGGGAGTTGAAACAAGTATCAAAGAACTCATTGAAACGATTCGGTCATGTGTTGGATATGAGGGGAGTATCGTTTGGGACACTAGCAAACCAAATGGTCAACCAAGAAGATTCTATGATATGTCTGAGTTTGAACGTGCGGTTGGATATATCCCATCGACCCCTCTTTCAGATGGTATCTCTAAAACAGTGAAGTGGTATGAGGAGAATCGAAGTGTTGCAAGAATCTGATAAAAAGAAAATGGTTATAACAGGTGGGTGTGGTTTCATCGGATCAAACATGTCACACCACTTTGCAAAGTCGGGTGAGTGGGATGTCTTTGTCTTTGATGATATGTCACGGGGAAGAAAAGAGAACATCAAGGATGATTCGATTACAATTATTGAGGGGTCTGGAGAGAGACTAGATGACTGCCTATTTGCCTTTGAGGGAGCAGACACGGTTATTCATCTCGCAGCAAAAGTAGGAGGAATTGGTTACTACGAAGAAAAACCATTCTCTGTCTGTCTTGAAAATACCCTTATTGATACAAACGTAATTTTAGGTATGATAATGGCTGGTGTGAATAAATTTGTCTACGCAAGCACCACGCATGTATATCCCCACGAACTACAAACAAGCCCAGATTCGCCGCCCCTGAAAGAAAGTGATGCAGGCTCCGATCCTCTTTTGTCTTATGGGTTGGAGAAACTTTACATCGAAAAACTACTCTCTTTCATGGACGTAGAGAGGGACGATGAAATTGATCATGATATTCCTAATTTGGGTATTGCTCGTTACTGTGGAATATATGGATCGGGTCAAGATACCAATCTTGAAAATACATCTCTACTTCCTGCTCTCTGTAAAAGAGCATCGTTGTATCCAGAGGTTCCTTATCAAATTAGGGGCGACGGAAGAGAAACAAGATCATATTGCTACATTGATGATGCGATTGAGGCTACTGAGATGATGCTAAATAAAATGGAGACAGAGAGAATAGTCGGACCATATAACGTGGGGTCTGATGAAAAGTTTACGGTGATGCAAATCGCAGAGAAGATTGCAAATATTTCAGGGAAAGATATGGCGATACAAACCCAACCTGAGATTGTTGCAAATATCATGGGACAATCCTGTGACCTAGAAACTATAAAGTCAGAACTCGGCTGGTATCCAAAAACTACCCTTGACAAAGGACTGATCAAGATATACAATGATGTAAAGGAGCGAGTAAATCATGAGAAAGTATCTACCAACGCTGAGTGAACTGATCGACAGACTCAGCATCAATCAACTCAAAGAAGTTTTTATTGCGGACCACAAAGATGAATATGCAGATGAGATCAAACTTATTCTACATGACATTGATGAGATTCTAAAGGACGAAGACATCACCCTTGATGCGGATTCGATCCGATCGATTATTGTTCTTGCACAGATGAATCTTCATATCTGGCACAATGAGTCCGCTGCCCGTCAGGGTAAAGAGGGAGCAGACTTGTTCCTTACCCACGGTCTAAATGGAATCAGAAACACCGCAAAAAATAAGATCCAAGAAAAGGCAGGAGGTCGAAAGGACTATAAGATTGATTGTCTTGGTAGCGACTTCAAGGACTGGGATGTAAGTTGGTGATACTCGTCATCGGCGATTCTTGCACAGACGTATATCATTATGGATATACAAAGAGACTCGCACCCGAGGGTCCGGTTCCTGTTTTTCATATAAGCAAAACAGTGAAAAATGGAGGGATGGCAAAAAACGTATGTGAAAATATACATTCTCTTGGTGCAGAGTGTGAAATGGTGACAAATACTTGCGATGTGACAAAAACAAGATACGTTGACGATAGACATAATCACCTTCTTTTGCGTGTTGACTCTCACGAAAGAAAAGTTGAAAGAGTGCAAGATCTGTGGAGCATTGATTTTTCCAAGTATGAGTCTATCGTAATATCTGATTATGATCACGGATTTTTGACAGAGAGCGATATAGAATTTATTGCGTCAGAGTGTTCAGGCACTACTTTTCTCGACACAAAAAAGAAACTAGGCTCTTGGTGTAAGCAAGTTGACTATATCAAGATAAATGAATTTGAGTTTGAAAATACTAAACACACTATAGATCCCGATATCAAAGATAAACTAATCGTGACTCTTAGCAAAGATGGTTGCTCTTTCAGAGGTAAGACCTATGGGGTAAAAGAAGTAGAGGTCAAAGACATGACCGGAGCAGGCGATACTTTTCTAGCATCTTTAGTCGTTTCCATGCACGAAGGAAAAACTATTGAAAAATCAATTGAAGTTGCAAACAAAAACGCTACAATCATTGTGCAACAAAAAGGTGTGGCTAAGATCGGAGATCACATATGAGCAGCATTGAAAAACCAGAAATTGTACAAAAGGGGTGGGGTAGTGAAGTAATTTTTGCCAATAATGAAATGTATTGCGGTAAACTACTTAGATTCAACAAAGGGTCAAAATTTAGTATGCACTTTCACATGAAAAAAGATGAAACGTGGTATTTATCAGAAGGTACGATTAAACTTAATTGGATTGACACAACCGATGCTTCTAGAACAACTGAGATTGTAGAGTGTGGTGGTGTTATTCGAAATAGACCCGGAGAACCCCATCAGGTAGAAGCATTAACAGATGCAATAATTTTTGAAGTTTCCACCACCCACTTTGATGAAGATAGTTATAGAGTAGAATCGGGAGATAGTCAAATTGGTTGAAACCTATTCTATAATTTGGATAAATGGATGTTTTGATATTTTACATCGCGGTCATATTGAGATGTTCAAATATGCAAGTAGTCTCGGCGGAAGAGTTGTAGTGGGATTGGATACAGACGAGAGAATTAAAGAATTAAAAGGTAATTCTCGTCCAATAAATACATTAGATGATAGGATGGAATTGGTTCGGTCAATCAAATATGTGAATGGAGTAGTTTCGTTCGGAAGTGATGAGGAGTTAATCGCCTTACTAAAAGAAATATGTCCTGTGCATAGAGTGATAGGCGGCGACTACAGAGAACTCCCAATTGTGGGGGAAGAGTATTCTGGAGAAATTCTTTTCTTCGATAGGATAGCAGACTACTCTACAACAGGAATACTTAATGTACAAAGAGACTAAGTTACGAACAATTCTAAAAACTATATTATGGAGATTGTTTGCTACACTTAATAGTTTTATAATTTTGTATTTGGCTATGACCGACAAACATATATGGAACGCAGTGTTTATGAATATTAGTGGTTTTTTTGTTTACTTTTTTTACGAAAGAATATGGAATAAAATTCCATATGGAAAGGTTTGTGATAAATGAATGATCGTGTTTTGATTACGGGTGGTGCTGGATATATTGGAACAACTCTTGTTCCAGTATTATTGGATATGGGATATAATGTTACAGTAGTTGATAATCTAATGTATAGACAAACAACACTAACTACACATTGTTTCAATCCCAAGTTTAAATTTGTAAAAGGAGATGTTAGAGATTATGATTTAATTGATCCTCTCATTAAAGAACATGACATTATTATTCCTCTTGCTTGTATCGTAGGAATGCCTGCTTGTAAGAAGGACGAGAGAGCCGCGGTTCAAGTTAATGAAGACGCAGTGAAACATATAGCGGATATTGTTGGTAATAATAAGAAAATTATTTTCCCAACTACTAATTCTGGTTATGGGATTGGGGAAATGAAAGATGGAGAACTTGTTCACTGTAACGAAGAAACTCCACTCGCCCCTTTAAGTCTTTACGGTACAACTAAAGTAAATGCAGAGAACTATCTTAAGGAAACATCAGGTGCAGTTTGTCTTCGACTTGCAACGGTGTTTGGAATTTCCGAACGAATGAGACTCGACTTACTTGTAAATGACTTTACATACAAAGCGTGTACAGATAAATACATTGTTCTCTTCGAAAGTTCTTTCAAGAGAAACTTCATTCATGTCAAAGACGTAGTTGGTGCAATGATTTTTGCTATTGAACATTATGATAAAATGAAGGGCGAATCATTCAATGTAGGACTCAGTAGTGCCAATCTTTCAAAGATGGAATTATGTGAGACTATAAAAGAATACATTCCAAACTTCTCTATTCAAGAATCTGAGATTGACAACGACCCAGACAAGAGGAATTATATAGTGAGTAATGATAAAATAGAATCTCTTGGATGGAAACCATCTGTTGATTTACATGTGGGTATAAAAGAACTAATAGAAGCTTACGAAATTATTTCATATAATAATAGGTTATTCACAAATCAATGATATTACTATGTTATGGCACTCGTCCCGAGTGGATAAAAATTAAACCTCTAATCAAAGCCTTCGAGGGTAAGATTCCTTTTCGGGTATTGTTCACTGGACAACATGCAGATATTTCTGGTGGTTGGTTTCATGATAAGTTGAAGATCGAAGAAGGAGTCAATCGTCTAGATTCGATCTTCTCTTCTGTGATGAACAACATAGACTTCAATGAAGTAAGTGCCGTTCTGGTGCAGGGTGATACTGCGACTTGTCTTGCAGTCGGTCTGTCTGCCTTCAACCACAAGGTTCCCGTGATTCATCTAGAAGCAGGCCTGCGAACTTACGATCTTGAACACCCATACCCCGAAGAGGGATACCGACAGATGCTCTCTCGCATCACTGATATTCATCTTTGTCCTACTAAGATCGCAAAGACTCATTTGCTTCGTGATTCTGTTGGTGGTGAGATTCATGTCGTAGGAAATACTGTCCTCGATAATTTAGTCGATACTAAATCATCTTATGGTGACGAGGTTCTTGTGACCATTCATCGTCGAGAGAATCACCACATCATTGACGATTGGATGAGAGAACTCGATAGTCTAGATGAAAACGTCACATTAATTCGACATCCTAATCCTGTCGTCATGAATGCCGTTGATAAACTAAAGAATGTAAATGTGATTGATCCCTTACCACATGACAAAATGGTTGAACGAATTGCAAACTGTAAGTTTCTAATCACGGACAGTGGCGGACTACAGGAAGAAGGGTCATTCTTCAACAAGAAAATTATTATCTGCCGAGAAACAACAGAACGACCAGAGGTATTGGAACATTATGGTGTTCTTTGTTTAACTCCAAAAGACCTTCCTTCAATTGTAAACTCAATTAAAAACACATACATATTAGACAAACCCTGTCCCTTTGGTGATGGTAAGTCAGCAATTAAAATTATGGAGATATTATGTCGCGCCCAACTATTACACTTTGCATGATCGTAAAAGATGAAGAACACTGTATCAAACGGTGTCTTGAATCTATGGCACCTCATATCGATAGGTATGATATTTCGGACACGGGTTCGAGTGACAAAACTAAAGAAATCATCAAAGAGTTTTTTGATGAGAAGGGTATTCCCGGTGAGGTCCATGAGATTCCTTGGCAGGGATTCGGCAAGTCAAGAACACAGGCCCTTCGCAACTGTGACGGGAAGGCCGATTATGCGTGGGTCATCGACGCAGATGATTCATTGGAAGGCGACATAAAATCTGTAGTAAACTTTATCGACAAGACTCGATTTAGTTCATACTCTCTGCGAATTGGTAGAGGTCCAGAGTTTACTTGGTGGAGAAATCAAATCTTCAGGACTGAAGATAAGTGGTTTTATGTCGGTGTTCTTCATGAATATGCTCACTGTGAAGGACGAGAACAAAAACAAATGGCTCAGATTCCGGGAGAGTATTTCGTACATGCTCGAACGGAAGGTGGTCGAAACGTAGGCATAAGTGCTAAGGAAAAATATCTACGAGATGCTGAAACTCTCAAGGATGCTCTTCTTAATCCTGAGTCTGATGTATATGATCCTACAAATGATCGATATCATTTCTATCTTGCTCAGAGTTACTTTGACTCTCAAGAATATGAACTTTCTAAGGAATGGTATGCAAAGAGAGCAAAGATGGGCGGATGGGATGAAGAAGTATTCTATTCACTTTATCGAGTGGCAATTTGTTCTGGTCTATTGGAAGAACCGTGGGAAGCTACACAAGCAGCTTTTCTTGCTGCATGGGAGAATAGACCTTGGCGTGCAGAACCTCTTCATCAGATTTCACGGGTATTTCGACTGAACGGTCATCCAAGACTCGCTTATATCTACGCATCTCAAGCTGCTAAGATTGCATTCCCGGAACAGGATATTCTGTTTCTTGCTTCTGATATTTACGACTGGATGGTCCTTGACGAACTAGGTTCTACAGCGTTTTATGCGGGACAACTTGATGAGGGTCTAGATGCTTGTAATAAACTTTTATCTAGTGGTAAAGTTCCAAAGGATCAAGTAGAACGTATCAATAATAACAGAGATATGTATATGAATGCAATTAAACAGAGAAATGTTGCCATATTAGAATCAAAGAAAAATGCACAGGAATTGCAGGAAAAGTATGGTTTTGCAGATAAAGAAGTGAAAAAGAAGAATTACAAGAAGAAAAAGAAGAAGTAATTTAACCAATTTGTATAGTATGCAGACAAATAAATCTTCCTAAATACGTTAGGAGAAAACTATGCCCGCAGGCGAATACAATATAACAGTAGATCGTGGAAGTACGTTTAAGTTTCATGTGACATTCTTCAACTCATCTGAAGTTGCAGTGGATCTAAACACATATTCTGCTTCTATGCAGGTCAGAAAATCTTACACCACCGAGAATATCCTTCTCTCTGCAACTGGTAGTACCGGAGACAGTAACAAGGGTGTTGTCGGTGGTGGTTCTACTGGTTACTTTACGGGAACTGGTGGTGTTGCAGGTATCGGTGGGATAGAGTTAAACTCTAGTACCGCTGGTGTGATAGGAACAACTGGTGGTATATTCCTGTCAGTTGATCATACCACCATGCAAAACATACCATCAGGTAGACATTTTTACGATCTAGAATTGACAAATCTTTCAGATAGTACCGTAACCAGAATACTTCAAGGTAGATTTGAAGTTGAACCCGAGGTAACTAGGTGACAAAAGTAAAAGTCAACGAAACGAATACCATAGTACGAACAACTACCGAACGAAATGTTGTGAAGGTTGTCGATCAAACTAACACGTTTATAGTAAGACCTGTTGGTGTGATCTCTGGTATTGGTGCAGTTGGTTTGCAGGGCCCTCAAGGTGTCACTGGTATGACTGGTGCTACTGGTATGACTGGTGATGTTGGTGCAACTGGAACTATTGGGTTAGTGGGTATTTCTGGTGGGACTGTTGTTCAAGGACAACCAGCATTATTGTTTGCTTCTGATACGACAGGATTGACCTTTACAGTTTCTTCTGCGGGTGAAACCGCAACAGTTTTACTTTCTGCTGATGATATAGCACGGTCATTTGGTGGTGTTGGAGTTTATGATTATACGGTTTCATCTGGCGTATTGAACGTACCGGTAGCTACTAGTGCTGGTGAGTTTATATTCAACCCAGAAATGATAAATTCATCAAACACGAACTTATCTATTTTTAATGTAGACAAAAATAATGATCAATTCAGAGAAACTTTAATTGCACTTGCAAGTGATGAGTTTGCAGAAATTCGTTTTTCTGTTAAGAACAATCCAAACGAAAATGTTTTATATCTTCAGAATATAAATTACAACCCAAGTGCTCAAAGATTTGATGCCTTTGTTTATGATATTTCACCTGCATCTGTTACTGGTGGTAATGGAAAAACAATAGAAGTTGTAGGTTTTCCTACTGCCCCAATAACTTCTGCATCGCAATCTTTTAGACTTCCCGGCGGTGCAACCTTTAGTTCTGTTGTTACTTCTTGGAACAGTCAAACTGGTGATGTAGTATTTACTGAATACGTTTCTTCACTGAACGGGCAGACCGGTGACATAACGGGACAGGTTGGACCTACTGGTTCGATTGGATTTACGGGCCCTACCGGAGCACAAGGGGTTACAGGAGCTCAGGGTATTCAAGGTGTGACAGGCGTTACAGGATCTCAGGGTATTCAAGGTGTAACTGGTACTGATGGTGTAACAGGAATCACCGGACCTACTGGTGCCGATGGAGTTGATGGTGTAACTGGACCCACTGGTGCCGATGGTGTGGGTGACACATACGTTGCGGGTACGGGACTCACGCTAAACGGTCCAACCTTTTCGGTTCGAGGTTGGACTAGAGGTGGTGAAACATTCCCAGAATCAGTCGGTGGTGTAGATGCAGGAACATCTTTTGCCGATGGAACTACTGCAATTACAATACTCGAAACACTTCTTTACCCATATCAATCTGTCTCGTTCTCTGCCTTTGATATTGGAATTTCTTCTGGACCATATGAAGTTGGTCAAACAGCCGGTAACGGATCAGTTAGTTCTACATGGTCTACATCTGGTCCAAACGCAAACTGGGTTGCTGGTTCAATTTCAATCTCTGCAAATCAAAGCGTAGGAACATTAGTTTCTGGATTGAATTATAATGGTTCTCCTCAAAGTGTTTTGCATGGTGCATATAACTTTACCGCCGAAACCACCTTGACATTTACTATAAGTGGTCAACAAGATGAAGGAAGTAATCCAAGTCGAACTGATGCCTTAAATTGGCGATATAGATATTTTAGTGGTAAGACTGGTGCTGGATTCAATGGAACTGGTTTGACGGGACAAGGATTTACTGACACGCTTAGTAGAACTAGTCCAAATAATTTCTCGGTAACTTTTGCTGCCGCTTCTCCTCCGGATAAGGGATATTTCATTATTCCTACCGCCGAGTTCTCTGGATCTCTTTCATTCACGGACACTGGAACTGGATTTGCATTCCCATTCACAAATGCTGGTACATTCACTCATACGAATGACTATGGACACGGTGTTGGATATACGATCTTTGAATCTACAAATAACTTTGCAGGCGAAACAACAATAAGGGTTAACACATAATGGCAAGTATAACTGGAGGAGTACCATTAGGTGGATTTATTTCGCCGACAGATTCGGCGGATACTTTCCCCGTGACGAACCCAACTTTTGGTTTGGGTGGTTTGCGTAATGTTGGATCAACTGCGGACAGAGATGCAATTCCTGCCGATCGCCGCGAACAGGGTATGTTGGTTTTTGTTGAAAATGAATTAAAGTATTACTCCTTGAGTGGTGGTACAGGTAATAGTAATTGGGAAATATTCAGTTCGGGTGCCGGTGCCGGTGTTACTGGTCCTACTGGTGCCGATGGTTCCGCAGGTGTAACTGGTCCAACTGGAGCCACGGGTGAACAAGTAACGGCAAAAACCTATGATGTAACTGTCGTCAACGCGGGTGGAAACAAATACTTTATCGACACTGTTCAACAAGATACGATTTATCTTCTCCGTGGTCAGAAATATATTTTCTCACTTGCAGGAAGTGTAAGTGGACATCCATTCCACCTACAAACCACCGACAATGGTGGTGCCTACGATTCTGGTAATCTATACACCACGGGAGTTGTAAATGCGGGAGCAGATAGTGGCGATATAACATTTACTGTTCCTTATAATGCACCTGATACTCTATATTACAGATGTCAATACCACAGTGGTATGGGTGGTGAAGTAACAATCAAGAACCTCACACCTAATGATCTAGAAGGTCCGACCGGACCCACTGGTGCTGATGGTTCTGATGGTGTTACTGGGCCCACTGGTGCTGATGGTTCTGATGGTGTTACTGGGCCCACTGGCGCCGATTCTACCGTTGCAGGCCCGGCCGGTGTAACTGGTCCTACTGGCCCTGCTGGACAGGATGGTGCAGGTGGTGGTGGTGCAACTCTTGCCGCTGGTGCTGGTCTTGACTTATCGTCAATCGTTGCGGGTGTTGGTCATACTCTAGGTATAGATCCAACCGCCGTAGTTCATGTCGCTGGTATTTCTGCTGATGGTGGTATTACTGCCGATGGTACTATTGCAACTGATAATTTCCGTGGAGTCAATTCTGCAACAGTTATAGAAATGGATCGAGGAGGCGCGGGATCGGGAACAATTGGGCTTAATCCCGGTGGTAACTTTGCTGCTCAGTTTACCCCAACTAGTTTTTATCATGGGGGTAATTTAACGAATGAAGGAACGGGACTTTTTAATCAACTGTTAACTGCTACTAACGGCATTAAAGCAAACGGTCTTATTCATACCGTAGCAGGTATCTCTATGGATGCCGCTGGTATCACCTTCCCTGATGGAACTTATCAAGATACTGCATCCTCTGGTGTAGGAGGCGGAACTGGTCCCACTGGTCCTACTGGTGCCGATGGTTCTGATGGTACTTCCGTTGGTTATACCGCAGGAAATACCGCACCATCTGGTTCAAATACAGGAGACTTCTGGTATGAGAACGACAGTGGATTATACTACGCAAATGTGTTCGACGGATCTACTTTGGCTTGGTTGCAAATTAGTGGTCGCCCCGGAACTGCTGGTGTCACTGGACCTGCTGGACAGGATGGTGCAGGTGGTGGAGGTGCAACACTTGCTGCTGGTGATGGTCTTACATTATCACCAGTTGTTGCTGGTGTTGGTTATACTCTAGGTATAGATCCAACCGCCGTGGTTCATGTCGCTGGTATCTCAATGGATACTGGTGGTATCACCTTCCCTGATGGAACCTTCCAGTCAACTGCTGGTGGTGGTGGCGGAACTGGACCCACTGGTCCTACTGGTCCTCAAGGTGATGACGGAGCGACTGGATCAGTAGACTTATCTTATACTGGTGGGGTTCCTGCCGGGGCATCTGCTGGTGATTTGTGGTTTGATTCAAATGCCGGTGTGTTCTCCGTTTATATTGATGATGGTGACTCACAACAATGGGTAGAATTAGCAGGTAAACAAGGTGTTACGGGTCCAACTGGTGATGCTGGATCTGGTGGTGGTGCTGGTACTACTCTTGCCGCTGGTGCTGGTATGACATTATCAGCAGCCGTTGCTGGTGTAGGACATACTCTAGGTATTGATCCAACCGCCGTGATCCATGTCGCTGGTATCTCTAGTGATGGTGGTATTACTCTTGGTGGTGAGATTCGATCTAGCAACGGTAAGTTTTATAATACCGCTGCTGATACAGGTATTGATGTAAGTAGCACAAGTCAGGCAAATATTCGTGTCGGCGGTTCTGCTAGATTAAGTCTCAGTTCATCTGTAGTAAGTACGCCTGTCAGATTTATTGGCGAAAATATTATCGAAGCAAGAGGAATAATTGAAGCAGAAGCGGGTATCTCACTGGATGTTGGTATCACCTTCGCTGATGGAACCTTCCAGTCAACTGCTGCTAGTGGATCTGGATCTGGTGGTGGACTCACTGGAAGTCTTTCATACAATGGACTTCTAGAGTTCCCGACAAACAAGACATACAGACTCGACAGATATACAGTTGAAGCAAGAACATTTAACTTCTTGTATGTTGACTGTGCAACTGGAGGATGTAGTGCCGATTTCTATGCCGCTGGATCTACACTTTCAAATACTCTGAATGTCACACCCAGTGGAGCAAGTGCCAGTTTTGCAACTGTTGTTCCTGCGGGATCGACATTCTCTCTTGTTGTTACTGGAATAACTAGTGGAAATCTGATTCAGGACTTTGGATTTGTAGCAGGATATACGCAATGATTTTAAATACAAGTGGTGTTGTTAGAGATTCTGATCTTACATTTTATTTTGATCCGTCGATTGCTGGTTCGCAGTTTAACGGATCTGCATTATATGATTTGAGTGGAAATAATCATCATGGATCCTCTGCTGATGGAAGTCCTTCTGTGTCGAGTGATTTTGGTGGAATACTTGTAACTGATGGTGATACGGATCAATTAAAAGTAGAACATAGTGTATGCGATAATTTAAATTCTAATTTTTCCGTTTTTACTTTTGTAAGATATCATAGTCTAAGCAACGCACATAGTTATCCAACGCTTCAATATATTCAAGTAGGTCCAATTAATGGTTCCGCTTCTATTTCCTTGGGGGAACGAAGCAATAAACATATGGCATGGAGATATGGTACATCAAGTGGTGTTTCGACTACTATAGACATAGAAATAGATCGGTGGTACTCTGTGGCCTATACACATGACGGAACAAATCATAGAATGTATATTGACGGTATATTGGCGGGAACAAGCACACTTTCTGCACAAAACTCAACCGATACTAAACTTTTATTTTCTGGTTGGAGAACACCAACATCAGGAATGTCCTCTTACAAAGAAAATTTTCCCGGAGATATGGGCCCGCTTTTGGTATATAATAGAACCCTATCTGATGATGAAGTCTTGCAAAACTTTCGTGGCATGGCACCGAGATATGGTTTACTTTATTATGACATTGTTACTGATGATTTGCTTTTTAATATTGACAGTTTTTATCCACCATCATATGGTGGATCTGGAACAGTGTTGACTGACACAGTTAAAGGACTTACTGTGGATTTTTCTGATGCCTCTGCGTCTGGTTATGATATTGATAACGCAGTGAATGGTTGGTATTTTAACGGTGATCCTTGTCAGTATGTGAATCAAAATAGTTCAGATTTTGAATTTCAGTATGGTGATCCATTCTCTGTTGAAGTATGGACTTACATGGATGAAAACACAAATACTGGTTATCTTGTAAGTAATAGACAAACTGACGCTTCTGGTGTTCAGTACTCTGGATGGGCATTAATACAAAGTGGAGGAAAGATCAGGGGTGCTATTGGTGGATATCCATCAAATTCATTAGACTGGAGAAACGCCGACATCTCGACTTCAGATTTTACTAATTATGTGTATCAAAAATGGTGCCATATTGTTTGGTCAAGTGATGGAACGACTAGTGGCACAAAACTATATATCAATGGGGTAGATAGAACAGATAATGTTTCTGATGATGCAACACCACCACATACAATAAACTATGACGGTGATTTTAAATTAGGATTTGCTGCTGATTCGGTCGATGGAACTTCTCACCCAGTTGCTGCTAATATATCTGCGTGCAGGATATACAACAAGAGTCTCTCTTCGGCCGAAGTCAATCGCAACTTCAATGCAGTTAGAAATTATTACGGTTTATAATGGGATATAAATACTAGTATGACACAGTTTCCAAATAGTCCATCAGTTGGCGATAAAGTAACTTTCAATAATGCTACCTACGAATGGGATGGCAATCGTTGGAAGTCTCTTGGTACTGTTGCAGTTGGTCCTACTGGTGCTGATGGTGTTACTGGACCCACTGGTGCAGACTCTACGGTTGTTGGTCCTACTGGGCCTACTGGTGCTGATGGTTCTGCTGGTTCCGCCGGTGTAACTGGTCCTACTGGTCCTATTGGTGCCGATGGTTCTGCTGGAACATCTGTGGGTTACACCGCAGGAAATACCGCACCATCTGGTTCAAATACCGGAGACTTCTGGTATGAAAATGATACTGGATTGTACTATGCATATGTATTTGACGGAACTACTTTAGGTTGGTTGCAGATTTCTGGTATTGATGGCGTTACTGGTCCTACTGGATCTGCTGGATCTGGTGGTGGAGGTGGTGCTACTTACTATGGTGGTGATGGTATTACACTCTCCTCTGGTAATACATTCTCCATAGACTCAAATGCAATCATCCATGTCGCTGGTGTTTCGAGTGATGGTGGAATTACCCTCGGCGGTGAATATTTGCGGTGGAGCAGTAACGATTCCATCCGTAGTTCTGGTGGTGTTTTCAGGTTCTATGCTAGTGGAACCAATGTCCTGAACATGACACCTTCATTGCTGGACATGAAGAAGGCTATTAATGTAGAAGGTCTTGCACACTTTGAAGCGGGCATCTCAATGGATGCAGGTGGTATCACCTTCCCTGATGGAACCTTCCAATCAACTGCATCCAGTGGAATTGCTGGTATAACTGGTCCTACTGGTGAAGCTGGTACTAACGGAACCAACGGCACTAATGGAACTAACGGTGTCACTGGTCCTACTGGTGAAGCTGGTACAAATGGAACCAACGGCACTAATGGAACTAACGGTGTCACTGGTCCTACTGGTGAAGCTGGTACAAATGGAACCAACGG
>Ga0181377_1000018_pt1 | contig 87769 bp, 97 predicted proteins | sample LowvirmetaG_9_FD_130160 | JGI IMG/M metagenome (GOLD analysis project Ga0181377, IMG submission 130160) | Marine viral communities from the Subarctic Pacific Ocean - Lowphox_13 viral metaG | ecosystem: Environmental > Aquatic > Marine > Oceanic | place: Subarctic Pacific Ocean | collected...
GGAACATCCACATCAAATATATTGGCATCAGCATCGTTGTTATTCCCGTGTATGTAAAACTTGCCATCTGTTGTGTCGACTGTCAACTTGTCCAGTTCTGTCGGAACATCCACATCAAATATATTGGATGTAGCATCATTATTACCTCCACTGACAAGAAATTTACCATCTGTTGTGTCAATTGTTACTTGATCTAGAAATGTATGATCATTAACATGCAACCCACCTTCGATATAAATTGATCCACTTTTACCGGCATCTTTTTGATCTGATTGATCTGCAACTTCATAAGGATCTGGCACGACACTAACACTACCGACAAGAGTCATGCGTTGATTTGGCTGATCAATATCTTCCAAATTGCCTAAATTCACTCCGATCCATCCACCTAAATCGTTTTGATTGTCTGCAGACCCTGTAATTAAGAAGGTTGAGGCACCGTCATTTTTAAAATGTACAATATCATTCGTACCATATTGATCAACGGTAAATGCTGCGGTCATACCGTTTGTGTTGTCTGCTAAAACCTCAATTTCTGTAGCACTTTTGGCATGTACTTGAGTGTGCAGATATGTCAATTCACCGAGTGCAGTTAGATTTCCAGTGATTGTAACATCCCCATCCACTAGCATGCTGTCCCTAAAAATATTCCAACCTATAGGGTTGAGAACCTCATAAGGTAAGTCCATTGTGTCTCTACTATTACTCTTTCCGAGGTTGCCGTTGTTAAAAGGATGTGTGTTGTTAGCACTAACAACGCCATTCAACACGAAATCACCAATGAATGGAAAGTCGTGACTAGCTAGTGGGTCCAATCCACTATCTACAATGTGGGGACTTGGTAGTGTGTGATGATTAGCAGAGTGGAATTTATTGTGAAATTTTCTATTACCGGCCATATACAATATTTATACTAGAGACGGTGCTTGAAGTACTTAATATGTCAAAACTATGTCACATATTTGCGTAAATATGTGGAGCACAAGAGATAATATTTTATATTAACTTAATAACACCGTTTTAGATGGATCTGGAAAGACATTTATACTCTTTTCTTGCATGTTTTCTGCAATGAGTAGTTGTAACTCATATAATCTCCTCAAACATCTATTAACTGTTGCTGAAAGAATGATTTCATTGTTTGAAATGTAATTATCGAGCTTAACATCATAATTTAACGACTCTAGATCATCAACGTTCAAATATCTGAAACCGAGATATTGAGAAATACCCTTATCGTCAAAGAAAGTCGCAAACTTTCGAGAGATGTTTTCGAGCAACATCATGTTATTGTACAATACCTTGTACAACATCTTATTATATGTGATAACATCTACATTATCATCCGGATCAATACGCAACTGATCGAATAACAAAATGCTTTGATCGATCTCACTTTCCAGGCTATTCTGAAACCCGCTATCCTCAACAAATCTATATAATGTGTTGTTAAATTCCTCGAATAACAAAATTTCATCCATAATTGACCCGTCATCTTGAATTTTAGTGTGTATTGTTATATCTTGTAGTGATCGATCAGATATACTTGATCCTATCTCCCTATCCTCAAATCTAAATCTACCTATAAAGCTGGTGGGTCGTGACAAATATTTTTTGTAAATATTTTTATTAGTGACAATATACATTATATTTTCATTTTCCAGACTAAAATATAGCTTTCTGTATACCTCGGTCGCTATCTCACCGTCATGCCTTCGAAAATTCATAAGATCATCTGTTGATATCATGTTGAGTTTTGCATCGAATGATGCTATTGTTGGTGCAACATCAGTTAGTGATTCATCGTTACTTATAATGTGGAAACTATTGAATCTATAATTATATTCAATATCAATCGCTGGTTGTGTATCGAACATACCTAGGTTGAAGTTACTCTTCCAGTTTAAATGTGAATCAAAGTGTTTTAAAACACACTCTCTGGACGAGGGATCTTGATCCAATACATATATATCATTATTAACAACCGTAAAGCACACTGGAGATAAAAATCTTATTTTATCATACAACACACCTGATCCACCCACCATCCTGGTAAGCAATCTACCCGGGGTGTCATTCTTCAGGATAGCTTCATCTAGTGATGTGATACCTGAAATATCAAACTTAAACACCGTTTTATGAAAACCGTCTAAAACAAACAGCTCTTTATCTTTATTCACGTCCATATCGATGATGTCTTGGAAATTTATACCGTTGGATGGATGTGTTATGCTCGAATCGGATCTAACGATAGAGTCTAATATCGGTTCACCGCTACTGTCCAGTCTCAGCGTGTCTGGATTGGTTATTACGTCTATATTAACTGTGTCTGTGCCACTCAACAACATTACATTCGTTTGAGTGGCTGTTATGAGGTTAAAATTATTTGGATCTATTATGTTTTGTATCTTGACCACATGCTTGGTTCCAGCTAGCTCACTGTCTGGTTCTCTGATATCTTGTGACAAAAATCCCCACTCAACACCATCACCCTTGTCGGTAACAATCCGGTCACCTCGAAGCACATCTGGTATGTCATTAGTAGGTATCACTGAATACGAGAGTAGATACAACCAATTTTTGTACAAATGTTCAATAGAGTTGTTGATACTATCAACCAATACAAAATCATTTGGTTTGATCTTGATGGACTCCCAATCTACCGGTAATACAACTTGATCACCTGGTAATCTATCTTGCAAGAGACCGTAATCTCGTATTTCATTAACTATAATTGATTCAAAGCTTGATGTGTTCATGTTATCCAATTGATATTATTTATAGATGTATTGGCTGGTAGAGACTCATCAACAATCTCCTTCAGTTGTTGTTGTATATATTGCTGTAATTCAGTTGTACCAGCTGTGTTTGTAGTTATATCTATATCGATCGCGTTCGATTTCTGTCCAGGTTCACGATGTTTATAAAATTTTGTGGCATGATCTATATGATTACGTTTACCGCATGGTAATGTGAGGTTGATAGACCTCACCTCTTGCTGTTCTCTGCTCAACATCTTTATTTTCTGAAAATTTAGATACTCATTATACACGCGGTACTTACGTATCTTGTAATCACCACTGAATCCATAATAATCAATACCTACACGTTCACTAAATGTTATGTTGTTAAAAAATGGTTCAGATCCGACCAATAGTGGATCGTGTATCGATCTACTATACTTGAACGCGGCACCACTAGCTTCATCATCACTAGATTGAGCATCTGTTAACACTCCATCAACAAACAAACTGAGATTACTATTGGCACTATTAAAAGAGAATGCGAAATGATGATAACCGGAGGAGAAATCATCGATATTGACCACTAGCTTCATTATTTTGAACTTATCTGTATCAAAATAGCTCTGATATTTGAATTGAAAGATTAAATCGTTGGTTTGTATGTGTTTCCTACATAATTGTCGATACAACTCAAAACATGTCACATCAACTTGGTTTGACAAATTAACATCACTCAAATCAATTTCATTTTTCTCTCTAATCGTGAAGTCATCATCAACATTGAGTTTGATGTAATGTGTAACACCTTGATCATCTTTCAACAACACAATGCAGTATGTGTTGTAACCAAAGTCTTTACTCACTTCAGTTATCATATCAAAATATACTTCAGTGTAAGCCTTTTCACTTAAACTGGTGTCTAGAGACTTCAGATCCACCTGGAATAATATATTTCTCAGGTTATCCATCTTAACCACCTTTGTATCATCGTATAACACTATAATATTATTATCATAATCACATTTTATACCATTGATATTAAATTCTGCAGATAATGCTTGGGTTGTTGAGCTTGAACCTCTATCCACTCCTCCATCTAACTTGATATAATCATCAACTGTCAACACAACACTTGAATTACCGCGAATCAGATTGACTTTATTGTCTCTATTAACATTATTCCACTCAGTTATTAATGTGAATATCGTTTTGACACCATCTCCCTGTAACTCTATATCATTACCATCTGAACCTTTAAAATTTTCTTCCGCAATCAACTGTACCTCACTCTGTCCTGTGTCGCTACTTCCTGCACCTACAATACCTTGCCAGGTGGCATTAACACCCAGGCGATTGCTGAGAGAGTATCTGAATACCCTGTTTCCCTTGGAAAACCACACACTATTGTAATTGTCAATTGTAAAATGATCACAATTTATTCTGAACTGTAGATCCCCATCATCCACAGGTCGTATATATGTGTTATCCGATTGTTCCCAAGTGATATCACTTATTGAAGCAGCATGTTCAATTGAACCTATCACCGTATCATAAGGATATGCTCTGTTCAACTGGTCCTTCACCTCGGTCTGAATATTATACCTGTGTATATTGTTTTGATCGTCTAGTATATAGTAAAAATTATCGTCCACTGTCGCATCAACAATAGCACTCACGTCAAACATCGTGGATTCAACCAACATGCCCTTCATGTCATATGAAGTCGCAGAAACGCTATCAAACATCATCAAATCCTCATTACCTGTCAATTTGGTGAAGCTGTTTGTTGACGATACAGGCAGTGAATAGAGTTCGGTCATCGATGTGTTGTAAACACGCACATCATGATCTGTTCTGAGTATTATATAAGGTGTTATGTTTTGTTTGTTGAACACCCCGACTCCTTGATTTGTGTAATTACCTAACATTTGACCTGCAAACGGCGTCGACCAGTCGTCTCTATGCATCTGGAACGATATTGTGAAATCACTGTTGGTGATATTTGCAGGTGTTGTTGTCTCGATGTATTGATCATGATCAAACAACACTTCATCGTTTATATTTGTCATTGAATTGCGATCTTGATCGTAAGCAGGTATGATACCATCATGAATCATACTTTCATTGTTACTGTTTATTATTGTGTCAATTTGACTCTCTCCAATTCTATAATACGCATACAAACAACCTGGTTCAAAAGTTAGGTCACTAGTTTTATCAAATATATACTGGTCTTGAGCTCCTAGTAAATCAACAACAGTCTCAAACTTCGTCACATAACTAGAGTATTGACCTTCAATCTCGAGAGCTTTTTGAGAACTAAACTTTTCTGGATTGTAATATCTATCAACCCACACTGGAGGTGGACTATCAATCTCCTCCCACTCATCAGGATTGATATTTGGTTTCAATCCCGTGTTTTCTATAACACACTTATAGACGGTGTTGTCATAATTGACAATAACATTGACTCTGAACAATGTCTTGTCATTCCAATCAACACCTATATTGGACTTCAACCATGAGCACAACCATACACCGGTGTCCTCATCTGACGGTGCACCATTAGGAGTGTTGTACTTGTAACTTGCTGCTTTCTTGAATATTTTATCTGAGTTGATAGGGGTGTCTCCACCAATGGCTCCACTTTGAATCAATCCACTGTCATTTATGTTTATTCTATCATAAGGAAACATGTGTTGTGGTGAATTGAAGTATGTGACTCTATCAGGCTCGAGTATTATTTCAGTTTCATATGAGTTGTAATTTAAGTTCAATCCCGTCCCGGCATCGATATGATCAGATGTGAGTATTTGATCATACTCTCTATGATCAACATCACGTAAGTTTGGAAAAGGGTTGTTTCTGTTCGATCTGTTGTTTATGTTGAGCTGATTTTTCAATTGTATCACATCTGATCTTAGTAGATTGTCCTGTATGTTTTTGTGTTGTGATACTATCAAATAATTATTGGTGACCGAATCATACGATTTGGTCGGGTTGATGTTCAGGTTGTTGGTGTCTCCAGTTGTCTGGTAGCTGGCCCAGCTGTTTTGAAGAGTTGTAACTGTGGTGTTTCTACTGTAAGGTATATATTTAAACACACTCTCTGGTGGATATCGTAGTGGGTTCAAGTATTCTACGGATCGTGCGAGAAGCACACCAGCGTTGTCGGTCACAGGTGTCACGTAGTATGTAGTGTTGTTTATCTTCTTATAAAATATAATATATCCATAATCTTTGTTGATGTAATAGTTGAAAAACTGCTCATCACCCGGAGTTTCATTAGATGGTTGCTCGAATACAATCAAGACAGTTTGACCATCTTGTTGCATCTTTGCCGTCATGTACACATTGTTAGTGTTATCATTATGATTGACACTCGCTAGCTGTTCATCATGTAGTGTTACAGTGTAGTATATAGCGTTATCCACCGTGTCTTGCGCCCATCTATATGTCTGCTTAGATGTACTCGGATAAACATGTTCTCCCATGGTTAAATCACTGGTACGTACCCCCACCAGATGGTCACGTTGACTGTCTTGTTCGTCCTTTTCGAATATATACAAGTATGCGGAATTGTTGGTCACAGATGGATATGCATTTGCTAACAAACTTGTGGTGAATTGTTCCGGATATTGCTGCCCAGGTAGATTTATATCGATGATATCGTTTATCTGCACTTGATTCGTCAGTATCATAGATGAATGTTCATCTGTAACTGTATCAACACAGTGCTGTTGAGCAAAAGAGCTCTTCAACTTGATACCATCCACTGGATCGATGGTGCGTTGATCAAATGACAACGAGTCATCATGCAATTCACTTATATCAAGCGATGTCCATGATTCATTTTTACTAATCTCAACGTTTTTCATGTTTGTACACGGTTATTTATCGTCGAGATGGTATTGTACCATCTAATGGTGGTGTTATATTAATTTATATTGATTATTTTACTATTATGTGTCTATAATCGTTATGGTGAGTCTCGTGTCATGAAATTTATTCACCACTTCAGGTATATTCTGTTCCACCATGTCAATCTTTCTTTGATTTTTTTTGCAAAGATCAGCTATTGTGTATGAGAATTTAACAAATGAATCACCATGTAGTACTCTGAATGGATATGGTATTTCGTAATTTTTATTCAGACTCTTACTTGTTTGTAAAATGAACTTAACGTAATACTCATCATGTGTGAACAACATCAATTTACCTCTACGTACTGTCTTCTCACCAAGAGTGAATATAACCTGCTTGAGAAGCAAGTTCTTCATACATTTGAGTGTGTCTAGTGGTTTATACATCGAAGAAGGATTGTTTCTCACCTGGAGTCATGGGGTGTATTGAATTGCTGAAGTATTCCCAGAAATCACTACCGTCACCACTCACGGGCATCTGGCTTATGAGCGTGCAATTGTCGACACTTATTGCTCTGTAATCTTGCTTAAATATATCCCATGCAATCACGAGATTTTTACTCGCTGGACTGTATTTTGGTGTGCCAGTTGCTTGCCTATAATGTAGTGTCTCTCTACCTGGTTCACCTTTTAATATTACAGGTGAGTTCGTGCATAGCATGCGTCTGGTCGCTGGTGCTCCTGCCTTGGGTCTACGTCGCTTGAACTTTATTTCTAAAACATTATTTTCAAGCAACACTCGTAGTGTGCTTGCCCCTATCTTCATTAGTCACTCTTAGGTTGACAAACACCGAAAATTCTATCCTCATTGAGAAAACAACTGTTCTTAACTTTACCTGATCCAGACACCTCTAGATTACCAACAGCAATTCCTTTGTCGTTAGGAAACGTAACACAATCCCCTTTCTTGACCAGCTTACAGTTTGGACCAGCTAGTAACACTTCACCAATTCTCCATGTGAATGTGCTGGTGTTGATAGGTACCCACACTCCGTTTTTAAGTATTTCAGTCCCTTGGTCATTACAATCTACATACTTGACGAGTATAACGTCATCTAAGACGGTGGTCAACTCATAACCAAACAAATTAAAATTCTCGCTACCGGCATAATTGTCTAGTTGAATGGCACCCTTTACTTGGTCATCAAGATTGGCTTGAGCATGCTGAACTTGTGCTGTGTTTGCTGCTGTATTCATAATAAGATTTAATCTCCCTTTCTGATAATTCAAGCCGCTTGGCCAATAGCTTCACATTTTCGAATTGTTTTATGTCTTCTGGTTTTTTCTTTTTGATATAATGGATTCGTTTGTTCTGTAGCCTAGGAAAAATACTCGTGACAAATCTGTAATATTGTTGTTTTGTTTCGAATGTACTGTACATCCAGTTGACAGTGTTGTTGACAAGTATGGCCATGCTTGGGCTGTACATGCTACACCAACGATTGATCATGTATTGATTGAAACTGGTCTCGTCATCAACATTCTGTAACAACTTGCCACGTTTGGTGAACAGAATGTCGTTGAGACAATCGAATATGGTCACTTACTGATTATCTTGGTTGTGGCAATAAACATGTCATCATTCATAGCATAAAACATCTCAATGACAGTGTCTTGAAGGCTTTTGATCTGTTGCTCATCAAGATTAGTACTGTATGCAAATGCTGGTGCTTTGTCACCGGCATTGATGTTGATGCCAGTGTGACCCAGAGCAGCACCATCCTTTGTGTAAGTGATGCTCACGCTGCATTTGCCTTTGTGTTGCACGATTCCACCACGTGTGAACTCTTTGTGTACAATCAAATCATCTCCATCCACTTCGATTGGAGCTTTGATCAAATTTTGTAACACATTAGCAATACCAGTGTTGAACAATCGTTGCCAAGCCACAGCTCCGAAGCTGTCCATACCAGGTATCTCCCAGCAAAAATTTATCGCGTCATCACTGTAGATGAAATCATTTTTGAGAACATCTTCATGATCGATCATACCATCAGCTTCAACCAACATGGGGCTTCTGAATGTCACAATATTACCAATGGGTAATGTTCTGTTTTTGAAAAATGTATATGCGAATCGGCGATGAATCAAATCACCATCATAATTGTTAACGTTTACTATCATGTGTTAATTATATGATACAAATAACTCTATTGCAACCTTTTACCAATCTATAGAGTTAATAGCTTTATCATCAATAAACAGGTCATAAAATGGTTTATTAAATTTAAGTTCATGATACTTGACTCCCCAATCATTCAATTGCTGTTCAGTCAACTCAGACCAATCCTTATTTGTCGTTGACCCTCTAGCAGTCCAATAAACAATCCTGTGACCTGCATCAAATAAACTATTAGCTTTTGCAATTTTATCTAGTAATGGCTTTGCTGTCGTATGGTCGTTCCATACTGTATTGTGACAGATTGTCTCATCGATATCAATATATATAATTTTCATTAAATTATTTTGAGTTGTAAATATGGGCCGCGAGATCTAAATCATCCATGTAATCGATATCAAATGAATCTTTACATGATAAGTTATATAATTTAGGGTTTATACCGATCCTATCATCATGCTTAATATAATTAGCTCTAGATGTAATAAAACATGCACTGTTTATTTCATATAATGATCTAATATTTTGCGTGAAAGGCCACTTAACTTCACTTCTATCATAGTTTATAGGTTTAGTATCGTCCCAAATAAATTTTTTAATTGTATTTACGGACATCAATGAATCAAAATCTGATAGAGAAGAAAAATAATCAACAATCATTTTATCGTAAAGTGTACTATCAACAAAAGGTGATGTTACATGTGTCCATAATATATGCTCATCATTAACAACATTTGGTACTAACTTAATTAACTCATCTGTTGTTGTACTTGAAGTACATAACCCATAATCTCGATGATGTACGATAATTTTTTTGTCATCTATATAATCATTTAACTGTGAGATTATATCTGTATCATCAGTTGATATAACAATTGAGTTAATATAATTGCATTTAATTAATTGTTTAATTTTTATTTGAAATAAGCTCAAACCGTCATTCGAAAACACTCTAGTGTTTTTATTTGGTATACGCACACTACCAGCTCTACATGGTAAAAATATAGTTACCTTATGTTTTTTGTTATTCATGTTCCTTTAAATATGTGTATATATAATCAACATCAAAAGTGTTACAATTATTATCTACCAAAAAATCAATTAATTCTAAACATTTATGTGGATCCAAGGTCATGTTAGTGATTAACTGAATGTAGGAAGGATGTATATTGTTATTGGCTGCTATGTGGTAGAGATTTGAGTAACCCCACTTGTGATTGGACTGTAGTTCATCAAAAAAGCATTTGCCTAGATTTGAAAAATTTAACTGATCTAGTCTGTTTTGAAATTTATTAAAATGGAGACATAAAGTTTCTAAATCTGTATTACCTGCACCTCTACCCATTCCCAACACCGTACCGTCTATATATTCAAATCCAAGATCCACTGCTAACAGTGAATTTGAAAACGCACAGCCCATATTGTCGTGCCCATGGAATCCCAAGCTAGTGTCAGTATTATCAGCTATATTTGAAAAGATATCAATAATCTTACTAGACGTAAGAGAACCATATGAATCTGCAAAATATATTACCTGTAGGTCATAACAATCTAGTTTCTCAGTCACCTTACGTGTATCATCACCTGTTAAGAGAGAACATTTCATTATATTAATGCATACTCTATAACCCTTGTCTAATACTTTTTGTATTGTATCCTCTAAGTGGTGATCAGTATAGTCATTGAAGTCACACGCAATACGAACAGTACTTATAACACTGTTACAAGATTCAACGGGTAGTAGCTCATCAATTATATCAATACCATCGCTCTTTATATCTGCAAAGTCAATCATAATTGCATATGATTGATTATCAAAAAAGTTAAACTCACTCAGAATGTTTTCATCTGTAAAAAAATATTTACCCTTGTAAACACTAGATTTCTTCCGATAACCCAGTTCTACTATATCGACAAGCTCGGGACTTAAATTATATATTAAATTTTTAACAAGATTGTTATCAAAATTCCAATTAGTGTAATAACCACCATCACGCAACGTACAGTCTAATATTTTAATACTATCATCAATCATTACCTATACTTTCTCTTAAAATTGTCCAATGTTTTCCATAATTAAAATTTAGATCAATCATTTTAACAGAAATACACTTCAAATAACTTCTAAAAAAATCTTCTATATCGAACATACTTGTAGCTGTATATATATCACAAACATTATTCATCGTTCTAGATGTACATATATTGATTATATCAATCGCGCGTGTATCATTTGAACCATACAAGAAATGACCGTCCTGAATGTGAGGAATATGTTTATTTGTATATAGAGGAGAATATAACATAATATCTGGCCGTATCTTCAACACAATATCATAAACAAAATTATTTTTCAATTCATGTACAACTTTAAGCTGATTCGATTTATATAGAGATTCAAACATTCTCGTAGAACCAAACATGCTAATGTTATTGGACCCGATCGAATCCTCATCTGATCTGTATATAGGTTGTGTCTCTATAATATAATCAACAGGATTATAAATTTTATTCAATAGACTGTGATCAGTGTGTATCACTTTAGTATTATGTTCATTATGCCATGATGGAGTTTGTGACTCACACACATCCCACGTGTGTATAAACACATCTGAACCTAATGGATTAATAAAATGTTCAAATAACGCTGAGGCACACTGCTCAAAAGTCCTCATATGACCATATAATATAACCGCCGCTTTCATGAAAACCAGTTTTGCCAAAAAATATAATCTTCATAATCTTCTGGTGTTCCGAGATTACCGTAAGGACAGTAGTTCGCCTTTACATTGAGACCATCCTTGATCATCTCACCGTATATTTGTGTAACATAGAATTCACTATTAATAGAATTGTTTGTTTTTAAGATTACATCACTGTAATGTTTATATACGCTAGCGTCTCGAAAATAATACGATCCACTCGAACCGCTACAGCCCGGACAATTATCAAAATCTATTGCATCAAAATTAAATTTTTCAATAACTTCCGTACATATATTATTTTCATCATGCTTAACAAAACAGTAATATTTATTGTGTCTCCAATGAGGATGCTTTAGATCATGAACATTTAGACCACCATCACAATCTACAAATGCAGAAGCCATATCTCTTAGACTTGTTTTCTGTAGTGAGTCTATATATGTAATTATTAGCGGTTGATCATCAGATATCTCGTCAATCATATTAGAGATGGAGTATAGTGGTCCTGAGTGGTTGGGCTTTATACTATGAATAGTGCCTTGTGTTAAATTTTCGATCTCTTCTTTAATTCTTGTGTGCTTAATATCTTCATCTCTACAGATAAAGTGAGTTTCATATTGGTTAAAATCTGGTATTAGCTCAACAAATTCCTGAAAAGAACTCTTACCATTAATATCTAGTAAGGACTTGTGAGGATAATTTTTTTCTGTAAATCTCCTGCTATTACCTGATAGTGTGACTATATGTATCATTACACAATATATTTAACATAATCCGAGCAAATGCCATGAGCAGAATTATAATCCTTATATTTAAGGGTATCCTCTCTACATATAAGCGGGATTACGGACATACTATTATAATTCACTATATCATGGCACCAGACTAATCCATTACTTATCAATACATAACGCTCAACATCATGAAAGAAGTAAACTAGATTAGTGTCACCTAAAACATCCAAGGAGTTAAAATCCTTTGCATGTATCCATAAATTCTCAGACCTGTCTTGCAACCACTTGAGATTAATATTATATTCCGGTTCGTCATGCCCTAGAAACAGATCTCCACCGCAAACCCTCAAATCAATCTCAACATCATACCCTTGTGATATAGCAAAATCTATATACTCAGGCTTATTCTCGCTGCTCGCTATAGGTCCACATATGTTACCCCTATGAGATATTTTAATCATACTAACACTTGATGTAGATCTTGTTTCTTAAAGCAACTGAGTGTTGAGTTTTTACTACAGTTTATAATCTCAATATCGTGTTGTTTGGCTTTATGTGACAGTTCAATCCAATTCGGTGTGTGATGTACTTCCGCATTTGGTAGGTTTATTCGATCCCCGGGTAGATAATACTCTTCAAACCAATGATCGTTTTCTTGCATTTTATCCTTAATAGTTACTTCATGACCGGTCGTACTACCTATGATTTTATTTTCGTAATTACAATCAACACCTAATAATATAATCTTTTGATAACCTAAACAAATTGCCACCTGTACCGCATTAACTCCAGAGTTACCACCATCATTAAAGTTCTTAAAATCTTCCACGCTACAATTCCACTTATTATTATTAACAAGAGTGACATTCGTGACCCTATCACTATCACTGACATGTCTTATAAAGAAAAATTGCTTTATCGGGTTAATATCTGTTGTCAGTTTCTTGAAACTATGTAAGTTAGATTTAGTAACCGTATAATCAAAGCAACCAAAGTACATTGGCCACCAATCTAATTTATAGTACATACGATATGCATTATTTAAACCGAATGTATGGTAACCGGTTAGGTCATTTAGATTGACATCTTTTAAAGATGGTCCGTTACCCATAATTATTGCTGTTTTCATTATAAATTTCTAAACTGCTCCATTGAATTGTTGAAACATGCATTAACACCCTCTCCATCACCCCAAGATCCATGTGTAGTGAACTCGGTGTTGTACCAGTAAGTTTTGAATCTATTTATACAAGTTGTACCAAGCCAGTGATCGATCGGTTGGGTCACTGGTGATCGATCATCAAACTCTTGTATCAGTTTATCGCATGTATTATTATTAATGATATAGAAATCTGTACCCTTGTTGTTACCAGTCCACGGAAACACTTGAACATCGGTCATGTCATAAAACAATCTACCATCAATCATCTGCTTTGGTACTGGTACCGGCTTCTGTTTATAGAAAGGGAACACACCACAATACATAATATCAGCATCCACCGGCATGTTTTCATTGATGATACACATATGTTCATCAAAATCATCGTGAAACACGCAATCATCTTCCATCACAACACCATAGGGCTCTCCGGATGATAAAATGGTGTTGTAGCAGTGAATGTGCTTGAGAAACAAGCTGATTTCTGCATCTGATATCTTCATGAACTTGTCGCGCTGTTGTTGAGTCAGTTCCTCACGATCATGATCATGTACAAAGTTCAAGGTAATATCACTCTGTAAATTGGTGGCTTGTTTGATGAACTGTATTTTACGTTCATCTAATGGTGTGTAGTGGCAGATGTTGAAAATCATTTTTTGCGAATGTGTTCTGACTCGGTGTCAACAATTAATTGCGGACAAATATATAGTTTGCCGCCCTGATCGGTTATACTTTTATTGAACGATACATGCTCACATTGTTCTCCATATGCTTCATTCCATCCACAATAAGCTGGTTGTATATAGTTCATCTTGTATATAGCAGCACCATTGAATGCAGAGTAAACCGGAATTAAATCGGTGGTTTCGATGCTTATTTGATTCGCTGTGACAACTTCATTCACATCCCGACCTTTGAATCTTGATTCATGCCAACAATCATAATCAACCTTTCCGAACTGGTCATTGTCACAACGTAACGCCCATATGTCATAATAAGGCTTACTAATTGCAAGCAATCCAGCCCAATCAACATCTCTATATGTGGAAATCGCATCAGAAACACCATCAATCACCAAAGAACTTGCTGGTCCATCAAAGTCAACCATCAACACATAATCATAACAACTGTATTTGTCCATGATCTTTCTAGCCAGAGTGTTTCTCGCATGCGCAATAGCGACCGTCCTGGTGACTTTATTTTTGATATGTTCACTTATCAATTTGATGTCACGCGATTGTATCAACTCCACGGTGTTATCAACAGAGTCGTTCTCATAAATCAATATCTCTGTATCGAAATATTTTTCTAGTTTCTTTAGGTTCTGATAGGCTGACAAGATATATCTTGCACCATTCTTAACTGTACCACAAACCAATATTTTTTCTCTAATCATTTCGAATAGCCTGTAAAAAATGTGGATTCATATCGATCTTCATCTTCTGGTATGTTCATGAACGCTCCGGCTGGAGTTCTCCGGAGCAACACACTCTTTAGATACTTGTCAAATATATTGAACGTTAGTCTATTCAGTGGTTTATTCGCGATCTTATGGTTGTAGACTCTCTCGGGCGCTTGTGTGTCCGTTTGCCATGTAGGTGCATGTTGAATATGAAAGCAATATGGTGGAAATTTGTTACCAATCTTATGTCCACCTGCAAATAGCTTCACTATCATCGCGTAGCATTGATCCCAACATGGTTGACCCACAAGAAAATCGTCAAACAGGTCATTGTTCCGCAAATACCAGTCACGTTTGAACACAAACACATCAAATCCTGCAATCTCGTATCTCAACGCTGTCACCTTCTTGTCTATCACCTGTTGAAATGACGTTACATCAGCAATATCGACCCGTGAGCAACAAAAACTGTCTGGATTGTTGTTCATGATGTATTTTATTATGTTTGGATTGAGTATCACATCACTGTTAACATAGATAAAGTAATCACATTCGATCTGTGACAAATGATTGAGTATGTCATTCACGAAAGGTAGCTGTTTGGTTGAACCTGATATAACATCCTTGCTGCTTCTGGTCAACACGTCATGACATTTGACATCATACTTCGATATCATGTTGTTGAACTGAACATCAACAAAATCGACACAATCGAATTGCTTGGTAAGGTACACAAATGAATCGACACTTATATTCTGTCTGTTGTATCGACCAAAAGTATTTGTACCTATAACAATCTTCACGGTTTGATACTTTTTAGATACTCAACAACTTGTTCTTTTGTGTCGTTGATCTGCTCAGTACTACACACATTAACTCCGTAGCGCTCATGAAACAATTTGACACCATGTACAAAATTATCATGCCATTCCTCTTCATTTCTTATCTTGCTCTCCACCAATGATGGATCTTGATCACCAATCAACTTGTCACTCTCCGCAACATCAGCAAACCATCTGAAGGGTGGGTGATGACCAGCGTTGATCACTCGCATGGTGTGATCCACATGCTCCATTGCATTTCTGTACTCATCATCCATCAAACCACACTCATCTATAACACTCTTGTGGTAATAACTCAGCGCACCGGTGACATTATGATACAACGCCATTTTGATATCCTTATAATCAATCACAAGCTTTGGAGCGGCTAGATCAAGTCTCTTGTTAGCATCACCATGCAAACAAAAATTCAGATGCTTCACGCCACTAGCATCAGACAGCTTGATGTATTGATCAATCACATCATCAGTTAAAAACACTATATCATCTTCAACTAAAAACAAGTGTTCACATCCCAGATCAATCAATCGTCGTAGAGCTATGTTCTTGGATTCACCCACACCCACATTGGTTTCATTATGTATGGTGACATAATCACCACTCGGTACACTCTCCACGCCGTCATTCACGACAACGATGTGATCGATTTTATCTTTATGTGAATCGTGAATAGACTTGAAACATGACTCAAACATGGGCACCCTATCACACGTGATTATTGCAATTCCAATTGACATACATATATTATAGTAAACAAACCCCATAAAATCCATAAATATTACAAATGACAAAACGTAGAGCTTCCTACAAGCGTTCCAATTCAAAAACTCGTAAGGATTCAGATATTGAAGACATACCCGAGATCGTAACACGTAACACTATGGAGAGAAATTTCAAAATTGACTCCAAGTTTAAACTGACAGACACACACAAGAGTTTTGTTGAGTTATGTTTCAATAGTGAAACAAAGATAGCATTCGTGGACGGACCGGCCGGTACAGCCAAAACATACTGTGCTGCTTATGCTGCGTTACATATGCTCAAATCACATAGGGTGGACGAGGTTGTGTACATTCGAAGCATTATAGAGAGTGCTAGCAAGAGCATGGGCGCCCTCCCGGGAGAAGTTGATGATAAATTTTTACCATGGACATTACCATTGCAAGAGAAACTAAGTGAATTGATATCAAGCTCCACGATAAACACACTGTTCTCTACAAATACTGTCAAAGCAATACCAGTCAATTACGTACGTGGTTTGACGTTTAAAGACAGTATGGTTATTGTTGACGAGGCTCAGAACTTAACCAAGAGTGAATTGATCACCATTCTCACACGCTTTGGTGAAGATAGTAAGATGCTAGTCATAGGAGACGCGTTGCAGAGTGACATAAATGGAAAATCTGGATTTGAAGAGATATACAACAAGTTCAATGATAGGGATAGTGAGGACAATGGCGTTTTTTGCTTCAAATTCACAGAAGATGACATACTTCGCAGTGAAATGCTCAAATTTATAGTAAAGAAGCTAGGACAGAAATAAGTACATGTATGATCAACCAATTTGATACACTAGTCAACGAGATACTCAAGAAAGATCTAAATGTTGGTGATAAAGTCAAAAATATCAACCCTGATTGTGAGCATTATGGTTCTGAGGGTGTGGTGAAGAAGTTGACTAGAAGACCAGAAGAGAAGAGCGGTGATGTTAAGAATAAACACAATATACCAGGAAGTGATGCTGAATATGAGGTTACAAACGATACAGCCAACGCTGACGCTGGGGATAAGCTTAAAAAAAGCTTGGATCAGCTCAAGATTAAATCAAAAACTTAAGAGCTTTTTGAAACTCCTTTAAAACCCGTCCAGGATCCCTAGCTTCTCTACTTAAAACTTGCTGCCCGTCATCATCTTCAGTGTAAAGTGGATCGACTTGTGATTGAAACTCGCGCTTGAAGCTCTCAACAAACTCTTCACTCAACTCTAACTTTCTAGGAAAGCGTTCACGTACAACTGTTTTGTATAATCCGAAATTTTCGGATATACTCTCTAATGAATCATTAAATTTTTTCATATAACAACACTATTTATACATCTTCAACTCATCTTCCGAGTTATCCGCGTCACTAACAACTGGCATGCCGAATTGATCATACAGCGTGCTAGTGTCAACGAGTGTTTCGTCTTCTCCGTACATACCACCTTTTTCATTGACGTAAAACTCAATCATCTTGATTCTTTCATCTGTTGAACCAAAGATCTCAATCAAAGCACTTCGATCTTCCTTTGGAAAGAATCTTTCATCTTCCTTGCTCCAATTAGTGTACATCGCTTTGAAAAAATTGTCAATTTCAGATATGAATTCAGCATCTGTCTCTCTCTTGCCGTCATCCTCTATTTGCTCATCAGTCACATTCGTGATCGGGATGATAAAAATTATATCCAACAATTTCATCGATTCTCTAACAACCGGTATACACTTCTCTACAAACAATTCATCAATATCTCCGATGCCTTTGTGATATGCCCATAATGTGTACACGATATTATCCAACGGACACCTATCAAATATCACATGATCACTTGCTGAATAATTCTCCATTTGATCAATCATGTGATTCAGGATATTCCATTGTGTCTCTTTGGTGGTCTTCATACTATGAGATTGCTCTGGAAGTTTGACACGATATGACTCCTCAGGAGTTTTATACATCTCCCAGTTGGTCAAGAAAGCATTCAATAATGTTGTTTTGCCTTGTGCAGCAGTACCGGAAATAGATAGTCTCATACTATTATTTACATATTAATCAGCATGTATCAACTACACACCTGTGAGCTTGTCCCAAGCACTGACATGTAACCTGGTCAAACCAATATAACCATATTTTTTCGCCATATCTAAACTGAATTTGGTTCTCTCGTGAAAATCTTTCTGACTATCCAGACCTGGCATCATCATCACTCGATCATGTGGAATGTTGAATTTGTTTACAAAATCACGCTCTATTTCCTCCAGACACTCCTCAGTACTGATCACAAACTTGAACCAATAGTTCTTATGACTCATCATTTTCTCAATTGCCGCCGGATTGATTCTGCGTTGTGCTTCCATTCCACTATTTGCTAGCTTGACACTACAGTTTATCTGATCAAGCATATCAAACAATTCATCTTGAATCACTATAGTACCGTTAGTTTCGATCTCATCAAATGTATTGAGTTCGATATCATGTTCATCTTTCACGTATTGCTCGAGATGCTTGCTGAACGCCGGGATCGCGCGTTGATGTTTAGGTATTGTAGGTTCTCCACCTGTCCAGATCAAGTGTATTCTACCCTCGTATATCCACTTGTCTATCTCTTCATGTTCCCATTGTTGAATGAGTTTATAAAAAGGTTTCTCTAAACCTCGCTTCCATACAGCTTCAGTATCACACCACCAGGTTGCCTTTCCTTCCTTGACAAGAGAACCATTAGCTCCTCCGCACATCAAGTTACACGCTTTGAGTCTTATAAAATATGCTGGATACCCGGTTGTGTGTCCTTCGCATTGCACAGAGTAGAAACTCTCTGAAATATCTAGTGTTGTTGGTTGTTTGTCCATTATAGTCCCCATGTGTTGGTGGATTTAGGGTCCACCCATTTGTTTGTTAGTTTTGTTTTGTTTGTGTTCACTTGCACTCCATCATTTACTGGAGGATTTTCTTTGATAGCCTCATTGCCTTGGTCCCATTGTTGAGTGATTTTATCCGCAACATCCTTGAGATAATCATGTTGTGGTTTCACCTCATAAATCGCTGAGTTGTTTTCATGTTCGAATACCTCCACTTTGGTGCAATTACACCTCCCATCAGTCAATTCATCAACATAATTATCTGCAACCGTGTGACAATACTCAGCAAACTTCTCGATACCCACACCATTCATAATTCTCAAATCACACACTCCTTTCTCATTTAACTTCTTGAAAGAATCCAACTCAGAGTCGGACTCAGAGATACATGTTGTGTGATCGAATTGCTTTTGCATCAACATCTTGAGACCTTTAAGACCACCGAAATCGACAACCCAATTGTTATTATCTAGGCTTCGTGCAGTGAACCAAAACTTGGCAGTTAATCTATAACCATGAAGAAACTTACAATGTGAATCTGCTTGAGGTTGTCTGAACGCGCAGCTACCTAATTCTATTATCTTTGTACTGGTAAACATAGATATATTATAAACTATATCTTGCTATTTATCCAACTTTATTTCTACACTTTGTAAAGTATTGTTTATATTGTCAGTGAACCAACATGCCGCGGCACTGGCCAGTGGCAGCAACAAGCTACCTGAACTAAAAACACATATCAACACCCCGGACCAGAAACCTAAACAAAGACTACACTTGAATAACTCTTCAAACAAGTGTATACGTGTTAATATGTTTCTTGGTTTGTTTAAAATTGTACCGTATTTGAATATCCAGTGCAAACCCACACATGCGATTATCTCTATCACTCTTGTTTCTTATCGATAATCTCGATCGCATCTGGAATCATCCGAGCTTGATCCTTGGTTAGTGTGATGATGAATCCATCATCATCACGTATTTGTATTTTATCCTTTGACTTATTATAAACCTCCGGACACCGTTTACTGCCACAGCATAATACAACGCTGTTGCTCTTTGAGTTGTGCTTTAGATCACGTTTCATAATTCCTCGACCTGTATTATTGTCAATTCTCCAGTTGAACCATCAAACCTAGGAGAGATGTTTGTGACAAAATCATTCTCAACATTACCCTGCTGGTCAATCATTTTGACTTGAGCGGATTTTTTGTTTGTCACTATGTTGAACGTTTTGTCATTCTCACTTCCTGTCAAGATCGCTCCTCCGTCACCATCGTCACTATCAACTGATTTCAAATTTATCAGATGCGAAAGATCCGCTCCACGACCAGGCTTTTGTAAGAACACTTTGACATTTTTCAATCCGTTGAATGATGTACCACCTATTGTATCAGGTAGTGCCTCTCTTGTGGCACTTGGCAGCTCACGTTCCACTATCAATCCAGGACTAACCTTCGAGTAACACTCGAAAAGATTATTAAAATCATTATCATATCTACCAAATCTCTTCATATCTATTCACCGACATACAATCTAACGCTTGTCATCCTTGCATGTTCAGATTTATTTAGTGCATCAACAAGATCATATGTATCTTTGACTGGACTCGGACTGGATCGCTTGATGATTAGATCATCTGGACCCTTGCCTGTTAGATTCATCAATAAAACACTGTACAATTGCCATATTCTCATTGTTTGATCTATGGTTATATGACCGTATCCAGAATTACCGATGTCATTGCTCTGCATGAGTATTGAATATACTTCATCTTTGTCAACTCCATCGGGTATATTCTTAGCGATTGTGTTTTTATCTTTTATTGAAATTGCTGCTCTGAATGCTGTTGCACTAGTCATTCTCGCAACGCCAGCAGTTCGCACTCCGAGTAAATTATCAGAATACTTATCTGATTTTAGTATGTTTGAATATCTCGCGGAATCTGGGACCTCTTTGGTGTTACCCTTGTTTTGTGTTGATAGTGGTCTTGACTTATCTGACACAAAAATGTACACCTTCTCATTGTTTTTACATGCATCATATGCAGTTGCGTAATGACCTATATGAGGAGGCTTGAACGCTCCGGGGAATATACCTACATTATAAACATTTTGATCCTGCTCAGTGATCAATTGTTTGTATACTCTATCGAAGTTTTTCATGTTTGACATAATCTCTATACATATTTAGTACACCAACTGGATCACATCCACAGCCTTTGAGAAGGTTTTCTAATTGCGTAACATCTGTAGCGTTGATAATATCATTCATATTATCTGAAATTTTATCATGATAACCTCTAACCATCAGATAATCTACGACATGCTTCTTGAAACCTGATAAAGGATCTTGCTGTGCTTGTTGACATGGACTCTCTGCTTCGTATTGATCTGGTCCTAAGGACATTGTGTCACCATCCACACCTGGCACGATAGCGATCACATTTCCTAATCCATCTTCCTCGAGTACGTACCCGACATAATCATTCATTTCATCCAAACCATTGGCTGGATCATGTTTGATCCGGATCCTTGTGAGATTTGTTTTGTTGAGATTAGACTCTAATATTGTGTTGAATCTAGACATATAAAATATTTATTAAACTAAGTTGAATTACATGTGATATGCATGTATAATATGACGTATGACTGATGAATCAAATAATTATGAGTGGTTAGGTGATGATGAACTAACTGGTGAAAAGGATAGCATAGCTAGAAGTATCATGGGTGAAGAGTATAGCAAGGGATATGCATCACCAATACGAGTATATGACACTAAAGTCAATGCAGATAAAGAATATATATCATCTTTACCGGATTTACAGAACGGTCCATCTAGTTTGATACAGGGCGCTCCAGTACCCATTCAGCAAGTAGGTATACATAATTTTAAATTACCATTGACATATAAAAAGAGGAGTGGTAAAACAATCGAGCTTGAAACAAGTGTGACAGGCAGTGTGAGTTTAGAGGCACATAAGAAGGGCATCAACATGTCTCGCATCATGAGAAGCTTTTACAATCATAAAGATGAAGTGTTCAACATTGATAAGATAAAGGATGTACTAGAGTCATATAAGAAAAATTTAATGTGTTTTGACTCGCGAATCATGCTGAAAATATCATATCCGATACGTCAGAAGAGTTTACGGAGCGGTCTTGAAGGTTTTCAGTATTATGACGTTGTGTTCGAGGGTGACTTGACCAAGGATGGAGAGTTTAAGAAGTATATACACTTTGATTTTGTATATTCTTCAGCATGCCCATGTAGTTTTGAACTAAGTGAACATGCAGAGAAATATCGAAATCGTGCGACTGTGCCACACAGTCAGCGTAGTGTTGCTCGTGTTAGTGTCAAGTTTGATGACATGCTCTGGATTGAGGATGTACAGGAATTGTGTCTTGCGGCATTACAGACCGAGACACAAGTGATGGTCAAGCGGGAAGACGAGCAAGCATTTGCAGAGTTGAATGGCTCATCATTGAAGTTTGTTGAGGATGCAGTCCGATTACTGTATGAGAAGTTGAACAACGAACCTAGGATCAAGGATTTTAAGATTGTTGCATCACACAATGAAAGTTTGCATAGTCATAACGCGATTTCTGTGATCGTCAAGGGCATACAAGGTGGTTTCTCCGGTGGAGTTGCGAGAGATGTGTTCGAGACAACAGGATTGAGATGATTAGCTACGTAGAGTGTTTGTTCGGTGAGTGTACGCATGCGATACATACATTTAACGGTGTTAGCTTGACGGTAGTATTACTCTCCGCAGCAACTGTTATCTATATAGCGGCAAGAAGTCGTATGAACTAGTCGGAGTCACCTCGAACCGCAGCTTTAACAGCTTCAGCAGCCTCGAGTTTCTTTTTTAGCATGTCAACATATACATGTAATTGACCTTGTTGAGCATATTGCTCTATTTTATCGACTGGTGGGTTTAGGATCAAGCTCTTGAGAGAATCAATTTCAGCATCAACCTCATCTGGCTCACGCTCCATGTCTGAGATTGTATCATCTATAGTATCAACCGGATCACTTATAGTGTCATCACCAATTGAACCAATTGAATCTCCTTCTGCTGGTTTGTCATCACTCAGATCAGCAACAATATCATCTGATTCTGAGTTGATCTCTTTTTTCTTACAAACCTTATCTTCAGAGCAGTAGTACTCATCATCCTTACAACTATTCTCTGGGGAATGTGTTGTTTCGGTCATTGAGGTGTAAGCCTCTGAAAGTAAATCCCGGTCTTTTCTCCACTCTTTATTCTGCATAACAATATTTATGCATCTCAATCGTTATTCTTACTGTCTTGTATTTCTTTTCTTCGTTCCTTACAAGCTTTAGTGATCTCCATGAGTGCTTTTCTTGCGCGGGTACCAGCTGCTTTGTTACCTTTTTCGTTGAACTTGTCGTTCTCGCTGACATATTGCTCGAACAGAGCGATAATTGTATCATGTGTGTTCATATAGTGTATTTATAGTAATAATTGGAAAATACAATACAAACACATAAATATAAACATGTCAAATACATCAAAAGATGAGAATCTCATGCTAGAGCAGGCTTATATGAGAGTATATGAAGCTAGAATGTCTCAAATTGAGTCTGATGAGAGTGTGGAGGAATCTACTGACGAGGAGCCTGAGAATGACAAGATGGCAGCAGCAGTAGCAGTACAGCAAACAGCTGATCAGGTTGAGGATGAAGGTGGAGAGATGACTCAGCAACTACAGAAGGCCAAGCAAGAGTCTGAAAAGTATGTAAGTAAGAAGATAAGTCAGTTCAAGAAGGACTAACGACTAAACTTCAGACTTCCTAGTATTTGATTCACTGGTGCAAATATCCCGGTGAACTTATAGATCTTAGGTTTAGATTCACCGTCAGGTGTGTATGTAAACGTCAAACCTTCACTTGGAACGATAGTGTCTAAACCACCTAACTTATTTATCATCTTCAATTCATGTTGTAGTTTGTTCATCAACGTTAAATCACCAGTGGCTTCAATCTCTCTTGTGACTTCTTCAATGCCTTGTCTTATCTCTTGTACAGCCTGTGAGGGATTCAATGTGAGAAGATTTGATATGTTGTTGTTCAACTCAACACCAAGCTTGAGAAACAACGCTTTGAGCGGTTCGATCATGTTATTGTAGTGTGTTTTGAGTTCCCCACTACGTTCTGTTGCACTTATCCATTGTAAAAATTCTTTGTTATCAACAATGCCTTTAAGTTCCGGCAACCGGCTAAGTGCTACGGAATTGTAATCGCTAGGCCTTTTACCGGGTGTCAACATCTTGAATGCCCACCTATATGCGATACGTCTCAACGTGTCTTGTTGAACATTGTAACCAAATTCACGCGCTCCATTCTGTATAACATTACTCATGTAACTAATCCAGTAGTCTCCTACGTTGTTGCTAGGATTTAGTTTATGCTCACCCATCAAACCACTCAGTATACCCATATACTCACCTATAGTTGTCTCAAAATTCTTAACTTCCGGTAACTTCATCAGCGGCATGCTCGTGATTGTGAACTTATCTTGTACGTGTTGGTTGATTTGCTCGATCATACCCGCCATCATGCGACCATATTCATTGAAATCACCATCTAAAGTGTTGCCATCCTCGTCATATTCTCGGAAGTTGTGTAAAACGATCAATTCATGGTTATAAGGTATGACATTCACTGTGGCTGGCCAGATTATCTCAATGTTGATCCACCTCTTACCGTCCGCGAACAACAATTGCTTCTGTCGGTCGCTCAAAGCCATGATAGCCTTCTCTAGATCCTTGGCTGCAAACGTGAACGCTTCTTTCACGTTGTCATTTGGATGTTCTCTGAAGAATTCTGCAATACCTTTGGCTCCTTTTATAGCATTCTTACCAAAACCACGATAATGTCCTTTGTTACGAGCGAATATCACGCGATTGGCACGATGACTCACTGCTAATGCTTGTCCATCGGTCTTTTCTTTGATCTCTCCTTTGATTCCACCGGTCAACGCTTGTTTGATGATGCGTTGCAGGTCTTCGAACTGTAAAGTGTAGTCTTCATGCACGTTCATCATATGGCCATATGCTCCACCTTCTTCTATCACTCTGTTGTATGTTTTAAAGTTCATATTAATTGTTCAATTTAATTGTAAATCCACCGCGACCAGGCTCTCCTGCTTTTGCACCAGTGCTAGCACCAATACTGGCATTAGACATCATGAGAACATTAAACGATTTGATTATATTATCACCATATTCACCGGTCATCATTATTGGATATGTATTAGTATAATTCTCACCGGGTACCTCACACATAGCCGCATAATACGCAAAACCCTCCCCGACAGCATAATCAGTGATCTGTATCGCACTTAATATACGTAGACCTATCTCTGTGATATGTGTTTGTTGTAATAAGTTATCATGAATAGCTGAACTCAGTATCTTCGATATTGCACCCTTCGCGTGTTTTGGTTTACTTGCCATCTTAGAGAGATCAGTAGCGAACGCATCTTGCATCTTTATATCTGTTTTAAATTTTCCGAACCCATATTTTGATAGATATGATGAGACGAAGCCAGCACCACCGGTCGGCTTTGATGTACGTGCTCTTAGTGTCTGTTTTATATGATTAAATTTTGTTATGATATCTTCTAGATAACCAGCTTTATTATCTACTGTTATTGCATCTATAATCTTCTTGTTATACACTGCCTTGCCACTCAGTTGTTTAGTTATTTTGTTAGCCATCTCTAGAATCTCATTATAGTCACAGCAATCAGATCGCTGTAATCGTTGATATATATCCTTCAGTGCTTTATGTACATCCGGTCTGCTTATATAATATGGGTATATGACTGAAATATCTCGCATCACCGGTTCTTTTATCTCAAATATCTCATTCTGTCTTCTATTTTCATCAAAATCATCAAAGCGCTTCATGGCGTATTGTTCGAACTTACTTGCTCTACCAACCACATCTCCCTTCCCGGGTCTGCCGGCAGCTCCCTTAAGCTCGATCTCTTCACCAGAAGGTAACATCAAGTCACCCTTCTTCGGGTTAACAGCTTCAGTAAATAAAGTTATTAACACTTCTCCATTACCTACACCGACATTACCTTCAGTGAAATCACTCAACGTGACTAGTGATTTTATAAACTCTGCATTACCAATCATCGGCATTGTACTTCCAAACTGATTTACAAATTCATTTATAATATTGAATCTATCTCTCTTCACAAGTGATGTTAAAACCCTGAGATTCTTGCTCTCTTTTAACTCAATAAGCTCATTAACCTCACTGGTTATTCTATCCACGATACTTATATCGTTGAGATCATACATCGTATCTAACCTCTCAACTATTCCTGTAGGTATAGCCTTCCTTGCAGTAGCACTATCCCATCCACCAGACGCACACCACCTACCAAACAACTCCGGTAATCTCAACTTAGCTTCATGCGCACCTAATGATAATGCTAAGTCATCTGACATTTTAAATTTTTGATCTTTTAATTTAGAATCATCAAACTTTATTCCAATTGTAGCCTCGTTTATCACCTTATTATATAGGTCCTGTTCACGCTCTGGGTGAGTGTAATGATCTCCTCTTCTAATACCTTTGTAGATATCACCTATCTCCCTGTTACTCATTACAAATCAGTATGTGGGTAGTTGTTGCGCACGATGCGACTCACAAGTTCTTGCATCTCTTCTAAATTTTCTGTATCAACTAACTTGGTCAATCTAGCATAGTCAACATCATCGATGTGTTTGGGAGCCATGATCAAAGCTTTTCTGATCATCTCCACATAATCCACCTTGAGTTTAGCTGTATCATCATCACCAGTATCGTCACTCGGTATGGCACTCTCTGGTGTCTCAGTATCTGGTGGTGGAGCAATTCCTTCCGCATCCGGTTCTGCAGGAGGTGGTGGTACTGCTTCTTCTTCGCTCAGTACACTCAATTTTTCTTCGATCATTGATAAAAATTTGTCCATAATAGTATTTATTGTGTGTTGTGTCTTTTAGCCCGAGACTTTTCTATGTCACCATATTTATTCATGTCATTACCATACAATTGCTTGTCTGTATCATCCATTCGACTCCATTGTGAAGCCACCCATTGATCCCACTTGGCTTGATCACCAGTACCAGGTCTTCCTTGTTGTTGATTGACTGTCGTTTGTATTCCCATCTGACCTTTCTGGAAGCCTGGTTTGCTAGCTATCTGTTGTTCAGCGTGGTATCGTTGATAACCTTTGAGACCTTTCCAGTGTCTATATTTTGGGTCACTGTTTGCTTGTTGTTCCAACTCTTGATTCACATCTGACCACTGTGCTTGTTGAGCTGATGTCATCCGTTCCCATGAGCTCTTGATTCTCTTCTCAAGATCAATATCACCCTGATTTTTACCAACATCACCTAGATCTTGAACAACACCACCCACAGCACCAATCATGTCTCCACTCTTGGCTTTGTCCTTAAACGCCTTGCCAGCAGCAGCGAATTGATTCATACCACGCCCGATATTACCCATTATACCCTCTAGTATTTGATTGGTAGTGACTCGAGGAGCAGTTTCTTCTGGGAAATATTTTCCTTTCATCTCATGTAGTTTATTGATGAACTTGTCAGTCATACTGTTATTTATATACCATACCCTTAATCTTCACACTATTAGTATAATGTTGATCAAGATATTTTAGTTTGTATTTTGACGTGAATTTTTTAAATTTCTCCATGTTACATGGATGTATTCTTGTTTGTTTGATATCACATATCATCTCCGTATACTTGCCCTTGTTGTTATTATAATATTGTATGAATGTGTTGAATTTGACCGGAGCTACGAAAACACGTAGAGGTAGTATATTTTTTATTTGCTTCAGATAACGACTCATGAATTGTATGAACTCTGGTCTTGTGTCTCTCGTGGTACCCTTCCTTGTGCGTTGATTCTCACACTTCTTGAAGTCACACTTGATGTCCTTGTCGCTAAAATATGTCACAATCCTGTTGTCTGTGTTGATGGTAGACACTGTATCACATAATGTTTTAGTGATGTGATAGTAATATATCACCTTTGTGTCTTGAGACCTTATATTATAATCATTAAACTTGTCATATGTATACAAATCTTGTACGATTTGCTTGTATGCATCATGAAACACATACTCAAAGTTTAGTAGATATAAATTATGATTGTTGAGCTCAACATGCCTTAGTTGCATGACTAATTATCAACAATTAACTACAAATGCGCAACAATACATCCTTATACTTCTCAAAGAACCCATCAAGTGATGTGATGACATTTATCTCCTTGTACACAAGGTAGTTAGCTCCATCCAATCTATTACAACTCTCAAACACACTTGTATTGAACGCCACGAATTTACCCTGGTTGTTGATTTTAAATATTAAAAACCAGACTTTTTCATCAGAGTAGGATTGCTCCAACCAACTGTCGAGCATCTTATTCTCAGTATAAAATTTACTGAAAGATATATCTTTATGTGCCTTGCATTCAATCTTCATCTCGTGCATCTCATCCGGTGGAATCAAGTCCCCTTCTAATAATAGTTTTTGTGAGTTTGACAACCGCGCTAACACATCAGCATTCATCCCACCGGTCATAGCACCACTGGTTGGCACGCGAGTAAAATTTAATCCGAACACATCTGATAAGTGCTTTGCGGTGTCTCTTTCAAATGCATTTCCTTTGGCTTTTTGAGGTGATGGCATACTGTATTTACATACTTGTATCGAAAGGTCTACGTTGTGTTGGTATCAAAACATCTAAACTACCATCCTTTTTCTTGGTTTTTTTAGATTTACGCTTGTCTTTCTTACCACCTGTAGGTGTTCTCATGTCTCCAGGTGCATAAAAATCTGTGACTGGTGTGACAGCACCTCCATTACCCATGCTCCCTGCATCACCAAACACACCACCAGCACCTGCTGAATTGTCTTCTGATATATGCTTCATGAAGCATGTTTTATAATAATTTGTTTGCTTTTCCATTGAATGTATACTATTATTTATGGAGTCACTTGCATGAAACAATTAGAAGAATATATTAAAGAGATGGGTAAAGATGTCGATCTCGATGAATTCAATTTAAAAGAGTCACAACTGAAGCTACCTGCTATCAAGCATAAATGGGTTGGTAGGTTGATCAGGCATAAGAACGAATTGGAGAGATACAATACAAATAGAGATAACATGATCAAACAGATCGCTCAAGAAGTGATCGATCAAGCAACATATCAAGTAACACTATTAACTGCTCAGAAGGCGGCTGAAAAACACCCAAGTATCAAGCAAATAAACGACTCAATACGTGAGCAAAAATTGATAATAGAGTTCTTGGAGAAAGGTGAGAGAATTTTTGGTGGAATGGGATTCGATATTAAGAATATTATAGAAATAATGAAGCTCGAGACACTATGACGAAATCTACAGTAACATTTGATTATGATGCGAGAAAAAGATTGGCTCTCATGTCGGGAGATCACTTCGAGGAGATACGAGAACACTTTTCAGTTCATAATGATGCTGCAAAGTTTGCTAGATACAAGAACAGGTTCATACCAAGCAGACGTTATGTTATAACACCTCAAGGTCGGTTCGAACCCGGACTCTATCACACCATCAAGCAGTATATCCGGGACAACACCGAAGGGTGTAAGATACATATCACTGATAGCTTACGTGAGATAGTCAACCCGGGATATGACAGAGTGTATCATGAATCCCGTGCCAAGCTGAGCCTGGACTTACGAGACTATCAACAGAGCATTGTGAGTGCTTGTTTGAAATATGGTCGTGGTGTGACTATACTGGCAACCGCTGGAGGAAAAACGCTAACAATTGCTAGCTTAATACAGAGTGTTTATCAGAGCTGCAAGCAATTGAAGTGTTTAATTTTGGTCCCGGATCTCGGTCTTGTGAACCAAACTAGTAGTGACTTTCATGAGTATAGTACAACATTCCTTCACAGTAAGTGGACCGGTAGTGATAAATTAAACCTGGGTAGCAACGTAATAATTGCCAACATGGGAATTTTACAGAGTAGTAAATCTGAGACAGATTGGATCAAGGACATAGACATGCTGATAATTGACGAAGTGCACAAATTACGTAAAGATAACAAGATAAACAAATTGATCAAGACTATTCGAACACCACATAAGTTTGGGTTTACTGGGACCATGCCTGAACAGCAGCTCGATCAATGGAATATAATAGGTAAGATAGGCAAAATACTATATGAACGTAACAGTTATCAATTACGTGAACAGCAGTATGTAGCGAAGGCACGAGTACAGGTTATAAAAATACTATACAATGAAAAACCACCGGTGTTCCCTGCTGATAGATTTGACCCTTCCGCACGATTTCGACGAGAGCAACAATTCATCGCGAAAAATACATTCCGGAACAGTGTCATATCAAAACTGTCCGGGTCGTTTGATAACAATTGTTTGATAATGATAGATTATATTGAACATGGTGAAGAGTTGTACGGTATATTGCGTTCACAATGTCCTCAAAAGCAGGTGTTTTTCATCCGAGGTGACGTAGCAGTTGAAGAGCGAGACAAAGTTAAAAAATTAATGGAAAAAACAAGTGATGTGGTGTGTATTGCTATATCAAAAATATTTTCTACAGGAATTAACATCAAAAACCTCCATTATATTGTATTTGCAGGAGGTGGAAAGGCTAAGGTCAAAATAATACAGAGTATTGGTAGAGGTTTAAGGTTGCATAAGGATAAAAAAGGTGTTATAATTATAGACATAGCAGATATGTTACATTACGGATCACAACACTATACAAAGAGACTTAGTTTATATAAAGGAGAGAAAATTGATTATGGTATCAAAAAAATCGAACAAAAGTAAAAAACCGAAAAAGCCGCATTACGTCAACTCGAAAGAGTTCACTGAAGATATAAAAGAGTACTACGGTAGTGGTGATGATGATATTGGTGAGAAACTTGGAGAAAGTATTTTTAAAATAGCAAAGGGTTTGAGTTATGCACCTAATTTCATCAACTATTCATACAAAGATGATATGGTTGGAGATGCAATTGTTAAGATGTTCTCAGCTCTACAGAGTAAGAAGTTCAATCTCGAGACCGGTAACAATCCATTCTCTTACTTCACAACAATTGCTTTTCATGCTTTTATCAACAGAATCAAAAAAGAAAAGAAACAGAGACAGGTTGTGAGTGATTATCAAGAGATGGTATATGAGGAGCTTGCCAGTGAGTATCAAATAGGCAATCAGACTCAATCTAGTGATAGTATAGAGAATGGTTCTTAATTTAAGGAACCGTAAGGTTTGTTGCGTTTCTGATATACATGTTGGTGTACATCAAAATTCAGCAATGTGGCATGATATCTCTATAGAATGGGCTCGGTGGTTACGGGATGAGCTGAAGGAAAAGGGTGTACAGGATATCATCATACCAGGAGATTTGTTTCATTACAGAGATGAGATAGCGGTTAACACAATCCATGTTGTCACGGAAATATTGAGAATATGGAAGCAGTTTAATATAGTGTTACTTGTAGGAAATCATGATGCATTTTACAAAGACAAATCAGATATAAACTCTCTAAGTATACTGAGTGGATGGGATAATATAACAGTTGTTGAAACGCCAACATTATACGAGTATAAAACACGAAAGATAATGATTTGTCCATGGGGTACGACAGTCAAACAAATAGATCCATGTGACATCATATTCGGTCATTTTGAGATACAATCATTCAAATTCAATCAACACAAGGTGTGTGAGGAAGGAATAAAAAGTGATACACTTTTAAAGCGCGCTCCATTAGTGATAACAGGGCATTTTCACTTGAGAGAAGAGCGTAAGTATAAGAATGGAACTATATTATATGTCGGTAATCCATACCAGATGGATTTTGGTGATGTGTACAGTAGTAAAGGTTATTATATTTTAGATATGATGACTGGAGAGTATGATTTTCATGAGAATAACATATCACCAACACACCAAAAAATAAAACTATCTCAAATAGTTCAACATGAATCCTTATCATCTGAAGTGATTCAGATTTTCAATAATAATATTGTCAAGTTGATTGTGGATCTCCCGGTGGCTCCAGATGATATGGATGTACTTCTCAAAAAATTTATACAACTCAACGCGATGAGCATAACCGTCGATTATGATATCAACTTTAATAAATTTGGCCTGGAAGATAGTGATGATCACGACTTGTCCGGAGTTGATATACCAATCGCGATTGAGGAATTCGTCAATTTGCTAGAAGATGTGCCTAATAAGCAGCAAATAATTGAATACACAGTGGATTTATACAAAAGAAATAGATGAAATATGTTGATTTTAAGCGAGTTGAGATAAAAAACTTTTTGAGTGTTGGTGAGTCACCTGTTGTGATAGAGTTCAACAAGGGTTTGAACATCATAACAGGTAACAACAAAGATAAGCTCGACAGAAGAAATGGTGTTGGTAAGAGTACTGTTGCTGACAGTGTGTATTTTGCTATTTTCGGTAGCACACTTAGAGAGTTGAAGAAAGATCACATTGTCAATAACATAACTCAACGAAATTGTTCAATTGAGCTAGATTTCAATATAAACACAGATGGTGTTATTAGCGAATATAAGATATCACGCAGATTGAGCCCCACTAAGTGTAATTTGTATAAGGATGGTGAGGATATAACTCGTGACACCATACAGAATACCACTCAATATGTACAGGAGTTGTTAAACACTACACCTGAAGTGTTTCAGAACTGTGTGATCATGACTATAAACAACACTGTACCGTTTATGGCCAAGAAAAAGCTTGAGAAACGGAAGTTTATCGAAGGTATCTTCAACTTACAGGTATTCAGCAACATGTTGACAGATGTAAGGGCAGAGTACAACAAGGTTAACAAGGATTTAGATATTGAGTGTGCTAGATATGAAGAAATATCAAACACACTGAGCAATCAGCAGAAGCAACAGTCAGATGCCGAGCAAGACATCATTCGTAACAAACAAAAACTGGTTCTCCGGAAAGCGAATTGTGAAAAGGATATAAAATCAATAGAATTGGAAATTGATGATGTATCGCCAATAAACACAGATGATATAACCGAGAAGATCAACAAGATAGACAGTATCATACCTAAAGCAGAAGCAAAGATGCAAGAATTGATAGGTACAGAGAGTAAACTATCTGCGATGGTTGAGGTTAACAAAACCAAACGATCAAAAATAAGTGATGAACACACAACATGCCCGACATGCTTACATAAACTTGATACTGAACATAAACATTTAATAAGGGAGGAAAAAGAACGTATAACAGATCAAATAGCAACATATCAAGAAGCTAGAGAGAAGGTGGCCGCTGAACTTAAAGAATCAGTTGAGTTGAAGTCAAAGTTAACGACCGGGAGAAGAGAGTTAACAAGCAAATTACAACAAGCTCAGATCGAGAGACACAAACATAAGAATTTGAGAGATCAACTTAGCAATCTACAATCTCAGATGAGTGATATTGATGATGATATCAAGTCAGTTGATAAAAATAGCGTGAGCTATGATAAAATGTTGAGTGACACATCTGACCGGCTTGATAAGACACAAGTTGATATAGATCGAATAAAAACAGAACTAGCAAAGCTAGAGATAATTAAGTTTATTGTCAGTGAGGAGGGTGTCAAGTCGTATATCGTCAAGAAAATACTACAACTGTTCAATTCCAAGTTGGCGTATTATCTCAAGAGGATGGACAGTAACTGTATTTGTGTGTTCAATGAATATTTTGAGGATGAAATTGTTGATGAAAAAGGCAAACCTTGCTCGTACTTCAACTTCAGTGGAGCTGAAAGAAAAAATATCGACCTGGCTTGCTTGTTCGCGTTTATGGACATAAGAAGATTGCAAGGTGATGTTGCGTTCAATTTCAGCATGTATGATGAGTTGTTTGATAGTAGTTTAGATGAACGAGGTGTAGAGCTCGTTATTGAGATTTTAAAGGAGCGAATAGATTCATTCAATGAATGTATCATGGTGATAAGTCACCGTAAAGAAAGTACCAAGCTGGCCACCGGTGAGGTTATATTTCTTGAGAAGCAAAACGGTGTGACGACACGAGTTGAAACACCAGAAAGTGAACTTAAATAAAAATATGCGAACACAAATACCAAATGCATCTGTTATAGGTCTGAACACTGTGCAAGGTACAGTGATAGGATCCAAACAAAATCAACCAACCTCTCCGATAGGTAAAAGACCTCAGAGTAATCGTATAACACCCCAAACTAGACCGCGAGAAACTCAGATGCCTCGAGGTTTGAATTACTATGCTGATTTTAGTGGTTGTGGATTTTGGCGGATGTTGTGGCCAGAGCACACATTGAATGCATATCAGAAGGCGGTCATTCATGGTAGTACGGTGATGGTGACTGATGAGAAATATTATACTAACGTCAAGTGTGTACGTATACAGCGCCAAGCAACACCCAGTCAAATGAAGTTTGTCAAGTATCTCAAGCAGTTGGGTGACAAGATGAACTTCAATGTTGTGTACGAGATTGATGATATTGTGTTTCATGAAGACATTCCAGATTACAACAAATTCAAAGGTGCGTTTGTTGATGATGATATAAGAAAGGCCACCACTAGTATGATGCAGATGTGTGATGAGATCACTGTCACGTGTGATTATATGAAGCAGTATTATATCGACAAAACTGGTAACAAGAATGTTAGTATAATACCTAATTATCCACCTAGATATTGGTTGGATCAATATGATGAACAAATGACTGAGAAAAATTTCAGTAAAAGAAAGAAAAAACCTCGGGTATTGTATGCAGGTAGTGGCGCACACTTTGATGTTGACAATTTAGCTGGTCAACGTGATGATTTTTATCATGTGGTTGAAACAGTCAAAAAGACAATCAACAAATATCAATGGGTGTTCATTGGTGCATTCCCAGTTGGTTTGAGATCACTGGTACAGCAGGGCAAGATAGAGTTTTATCCATGGACGTCACTGTATGATTATCCGAGATTAGTTAAGAAGATTCGCCCTAATGTGATGGTAGCACCGTTAATCGATAATATATTCAATAGATCCAAGAGTGATCTAAAGTTTGTTGAGGGTTGTGCGTTGGGTGTACCAGCAATTTGTCAGGATATGTGCACATATGAAAATGCACACTATAAATTCAATACAGGTGATGAGATGGTTGATCAGATAGACAATCTGATGAAAGATAAATCGATGTACATGAAAGCAGTGCGTCGCGGTCGGATGGAAGCAGAACTCAGATGGTTAGAACATCCAGATAATCTACAAAAATATGTAGAGTTATACACATTACCGTATGGTCATAAGGACCGTGTGCAATTGAACAAGCTAAATGGTTGCTAGTATAGCAACTATGTTAATTTTTGTACCTTTAGAGTGTTTAAGTTTTAAAAATTGTTTCTTGTTTACCCACTTGTAATTTTTATGTTCATTAGACAGATTCACCTTGAGTATCTTGGGTGTAGCTACAAACAACTCAAAATCATTTTGTCTTATTAATGTCTTGAGTTTTGCGATTTTGATACCAGTTTCTTCAAAAACCTCTCGCTTCGCACCTTGTGTGAAATTTTCACCGACATTCAAGTGTCCACCCGGTAATTCCCAGCCATCACCGTTGATACGTTCGAGCATTAAGCACTTGTCTCTCCATAACATAATAACTTTTGCAACTTTATTGGTATCTACACTCATATGTCAAGTATTTAGTTGACTAAAATGACAATAACAAGTATAATATAGCTATGTACAGAAACGTTTGCTACAATCCTAGAGATGAAACAGTAACCCTATTTACTTGGGATGATAATGGAACACGTATCGCGGTCGATATGAGTTACAACCCGTACATCTATACAGAGACAACACTCAAAAGTGACGCTCAGAGTATATTCGAAACACCACTACGTAAGAAATTATTCAAAGATACGAGACATAGAAACAATTATATAAAGGAATGTGGAACCAACAGAGTTTTTGAGAACATCCGACCAGAACAACAGTTTCTGATAGATACATTCTGGAAGAAAAATGAGGAATTAGAATTCACACAACATCCACTCAAAATACATTATATAGATATTGAGGTTTATTGTCCGGATGTTTTTCCAACACCTGATGAAGCTGCACAACCGATAAACATCATAACTGTGTATGATTCTATAGATAAGCGCTTCTACACTTGGGGTACCAGTCGATTGGAAAAGAATATTAAGGATTGTGATTATGTGTTTTGTCAAACGGAGCAACAACTGCTGGAGTGTTATCTGAATTATGTGTGTAGATCACAACCAGATATTATATCCGGATGGAACAGTGAGGGTTTTGATATACCTTATATTGTTAATCGATGTGTACGCATTTTAGGTGAGGATAGTATCAAGAAATTGAGTCCAGTGGAGAATATATACAGTAGAATGATGACTGGAGCCTTCGGTAAGGAACAGCAACGGTGGTATATAAGTGGTGTGTCGTGCGTTGATTACCTGGATATTTACAAGAAATTTAGTATTGGGTTGAGAGAAAGTTACAAGTTAGATGCAATAGCAGAACTAGAGTTAGGTTCCCGGAAGGTTGATTATGGTAACACAAATTTAAGCTCATTAGCTGATGAGGATTGGCAGACCTTTGTTGAGTATAACATACAGGATGTAAATCTACTTGTTGAGCTGGAGGATAAATTACGCTACCTTGAATTGCTTCGCATGTTAGCATATACAGGTTTAACCACAATTGAAAGTGCCATGGGTACTTTGAGTGTGATAACCGGTGCCACTGTTATCAAGGCTCGGAGTAAGGACCTTGTTGTACCAACCTTCATAAAGGACAATTCCAATGCAGCTAAGTATGAAGGAGCATATGTGGGTGAACCTCAACGTGGTTTTCAACATGCAGTTATAAGTTTTGATGCGAACAGCTTGTATCCTAACACGATGATAAGTCTCAATTTAAGTCCAGAGACAAAAGTCGGTAGAATAACTCACAAGGATGACGAGTTTGTTTATCTTAAGCATGTCACCGGGAAGGATTTTAAATTAACACATCAAGGATTTATGGATTTTGTGAGAAAGGAAGATATCGCCATATCCAAAGCTAAAATATTATTCACACAAAAGAAAAAAGGTATCATGCCTGAGATCGTCGATGGTATCTATCAACAACGCGTTGAAGTGAAGAAGACACTCAAGAAACTGTTGATACAATTATCAAAAATGAGCTCAGAAGATCCGGATCGATCCGCCATACAGCGGCAGGCTGATCAATTAGACATAAAACAGTTCACATTAAAGATCTTGATCAATACTGTTTACGGTTATTTTGGTAACAAACATGCTCCGATTGGTGATCCTGATATAGCACGTAGTATCACGTTGACAGGTCAAGCTGTTATCAAAAAATCTAACGATATCTTACGGGATTACGTTAATATTCACGGTTCACCTGGAGCTGACCCAGTTATATACAATGATACAGACAGTAGTTACATTTCTATTGATAGAATAATGGACAAGATAGGAGATGACTTTAGTACTGATGGTATTATTGCGAAATCTGCATATGAACAAGCACAATCAGTTGAGGATCACTTAAATGAAGAGATAACCAAATGGAGTGCCACTGCTTTGAATAGTAAGGATAGTAGATTTGTGTTCAAGCGTGAATGTATGAGTGATGTCGGTGTGTTTCTACAGAAAAAACGCTACGTGCTACATGTTTTAGATGATGAGGGTATTCCTGTAAATAAATACAAGTATACAGGAGTAGAAGTTGTCAGGAGCACGATTCCTGCGCCTGTTAAACCGTATATCAAGAAGATAATCGAGACAATGATGTCAACAGAGAGTAGATCAGAGACCAATGATGTATTTTTGAAAGCATATGACACATTCAAATCATTACCTATAGAGGATTATTCTTTTGTGATGGGTATATCAGATTATGATAAATATGCAACTCGATGTAACGGGTTTGTTACTGCAAAGGGCATGCCAGCACATGTAAAGGCTGCATATCACTACAATATGTTACTAGAGAAGATAGGGTTATCAGGTTTATATGAAGCAATTGACACCGGTGATAAAGTTAGATACTTTTATGTAAATCAACCAAACAAGTACGGTATAAAAGCAGTCGCATACAAATATTATTATCCAGATGAATTCAAGAAGATATTTGAACCGGACAAAGAAAAGATGTTTGAAAAAATCATATACAGTATCATCGAGAGGTTCTATGAATCAGTGAAATGGAAGCTAAACAAACCGAGTGCACAGGTACAGACAGATTTATTCGATCTATTAGGCGTTTAACAGTAGATTTCAGTAACAAAATAGTATATCATAACAATATGGACAAAATAATAACATTCGTAGATAATGTAGGTCGTGTAATCGTCGGTCAAAAAGTAAAGTCTAAGGACACTAGTATATGGAGTATCAAAGAACCTGCAGTAGTTAACGTGCAAGTCAGTCAAGAGAACGGTCAAATTTCTGTTCAACTACTACCATTTGTATTCAGGGAGTTCATTTCAGCAGAAGCGCGAGAAGCGGGTGTTGTTTGGGACTTCAACAAGAATAACATAGTCACAAGTAATAACTTAGTACTTGATGATAACATTAAAACCCAATATGAAAACATATTCACAAAGCCAGTTGCTGTTGCACAGAAGCAACCAGCCCCGGCTCCGGTTGAACCAGAAGTTGTAAAGTTATTTGATGACGAAGATTGATAAAGATGTTCTCAAAGTTTTCGAAAAGCTCGAGAAACTAAATCCAGAAGCGAAATTTCTATCTGAAAGTGCACTAAGCACAGTAAGTGATTATGTTGACACAGGATGTATGGTGTTGAATGCTATCATTTCCGGTAGTTTGTATGGAGGTGTACCTATGGGTCGTATCACAGGTTTCAGTGGACCTAGTGCCGCGGGAAAAACATACATTATAAACAAGATACTAGCTAATGGTCAGAAGAAGGGTATGATACCCGTGATATTTGATACTGAAGCTGCTGTTGATGCTAGTAGTACAGTAGGTGTGGGTTTAGATAACGAACAAGTCAAATATGTGCCTGTTCAGACAGTAGAGGATTGTAGGAATCAAATATCTGCTTTCTTGGACGGTGTGATCGATACTAAGATGAGAGATAAATTCATCATCAGTATTGACAGTCTCGGGAACCTTGCAAGTCAAAAAGAGATTGATGATGCCGAGAAAGGCAAAACAGCAATGGACATGGGAACAAGAGCCAAAGGTCTCAAGAGTATGATGAGATTACTAACATTCAAAGCAGCTCAAGCTGGTGTCACTATATTATTTAGTAATCATACATATGATGACCCAAGCGCCATGTTCCCTACGCTCGTCAAGGCACAGAGTGGCGGTAAAGGTCCAGTGTATCTCGCAAGTGTACTTGTACAACTCGCTAAGCGTGATGAAAAGCATGATGCTAACAGAGGTGATTCGGATGAATTGCTACCAGAAGCCAATAAAGTTAGTGGAACAACATTACGTGCACTGACGGTCAAGAATCGATTTGTACCGCCATTCCTAGAATGTGAGGCGTATCTAAACTTCCGTAAAGGTCTTGATAAATACAGCGGACTTAAGGAGATGGCTGTAAATCATGGAGTGATAATTCAGACTGGTAGTACATTCACCATGCCAGAATCAAAAGAAGGTGCACCTGGTAAAAAGTTAGGGTATTACAAGAACTGGAAGAGTGATGAATCACTATGGGAAGAGTATATACTTCCGGAGTTAGAAAAAAAGCTCAAGGCGCAATATAGCTATAGTGTGGATTAAATTGGTGTTTCAGCACTACTTAAATACCGTCTAAAAGCTTGTTCATAGCCACGACTACCGGGTCTCATCTGCATTTTGTCGCGAGGTGATAAGGATTTCTCAAATTCATCTCTATGATACTCGTCCGCACCACTTCTCTGAAACATTGTCTCCTCTTGATCTGGGTTGTATGGTAACTCTTGTTCGGGTGGTGTTGCAGTAACTGTATCATCCGGAGTTTCTGGAGCGACTTCCGGAGGAGCGGTCACTGGCGCGGTAGTTGCGTTTGAATCTTGTGGTGGTACGCTTTGTGGATCAACCTCAGGGTTAGTGACAGCAGCTTCACCGCCACCCATCATTGCCTCGGCACCTCCAGCTAATGCCCCTGCTCCAGCGGCCATCGCACCGGTTTTACCAGCTTGGTTCAAGCCACCCATGACTCTGTCTCCGATTCCACCTTGTGTAGTTGCGGCACCCTTGACAAAACCAATCCCGGCACCGGCTATGCCAGTTTTTAATGCTGGTAATGCGATAGCTGCAGTTGCTGGGTTGGTCATCATCAAACCTAAGACACCAATAGCAACTGCGCCTGTTAAAATGCCTTTGTTATTTTTCAAAAAGCTCCATATTTTCCCTAATACACCTTGACCTCCTTGAATAGCGTTCGGGTCAATTGGTGTAACATCTGCATCCGGTGTAGCTTGTGGTGGTCCACTCGTTGTTGGAACATCCGATGCAGGTGCTTCTGGTGCAGGTGCTTCTGGTGCAGGTGCTTCTGGTGCAGGTGCTTCTGGTGCAGGTGCTTCTGGTGCAGGTGTGGCTTGTGATTGTGTGGCCTGTGATTGTGCTTTTACAAAATTCTGAAACCTTTTGTTTATCTTGTATAGTTGTGGAAACACTTCTCCCTTGCTACCACCTGGAGCACTTTTAGCAAGCTGATCTATTTGCTTTGCTATTGTTTTATTCTCATTGATGGAATCTGACACTGGCATCCATGGACATTCGTCTGGCTGGTTCGCTTCACTAAAAAGTGTATTTATTGTGTTAGTATAGTATCTCTCTTGTATCACTTGTGAGTGTTGTGATGTAATCAAACCTGTATCAACAAGAGCTTCACAAATCATGTCATTCATTTGGAATTGATATGTATATGCCTCTGCCGCAGTTCCGGCTTCCGTACCTGTTGGTGTTGATTGGATTTGTTGTTGTACACTCGGATCACCTTCAGTTTGAGCTAGTGCAGCAATCGCCTCTGGTCCCTGATCCACAGCACCTGCAACTTTTTGTGCTGCAGCCGGATCCTTCGCAAGTGCACCAACCAACATATCGATCACTGGTTTGAGTAGTTTCTGAGCCGCGAAATTTTTAACTTTACCAAATGCACCCTTGACACCATCCATCAATCCTTCGTTCATTAAAAATTGCTCTATATACTTGAGATCCGCTTCCAGTAAGTCCTCCATCTTATACTTGATTTTATGATCAACTCTGTTTTGAAGGCTCTCCCAGATCAGATCATTATCACTTGTATTGTATTTTTTTCTGTACATACATTTATTTATGTTGGACATTTCTATTTTATATAGTATAATATGTGTTATATGGAAAAGTGTATTGTACCGATCAGTGGAGGTTTAGACTCAACAACCATCTTATACATGGCCAAAGCAAGAAACATGCAAATACATGCAGTTAGTTTCAATTACGGTCAACGACACATGGACAGTGAATTAGCGTGTGCACAACATCATGTGAATAAAGTGGGTGTGGAGAGTTGGAAAGTTCTAGATATCACCTTCTTCAAGGAAATTGCAAACACGAGCTCATTGACAAATAGCGATATAGATGTTGCTGATGCACGTGATGTTGTGGGTGATCCTCAGACAGTTAATTATGTCCCAAACCGCAACATGATGATGTTGAGTATATGTGCTGCATATGCTGAAAGTCTTCAAGCTGAAACTGTGTTTCACGGAGCTGCTCTTGTTGATAGCCAGGCTGGTTTCTGGGATGGTAGTGTAGAGTTCTTAGAGTATATAAACAATCTACTGTCCTTGAATCGCCGAGATCGAGTCAAGGTGGAGTGTCCTTTGATTGAGCTATCTAAAGAGCAAATTATACACAAGGCTGTGTCACTTGGAGTTGATGTCTCTAAAACATGGACGTGTTACAGAGGTGGCGAACGACCATGTGGTTATTGTACGGCTTGTAGTTCTCGTATCGCTGGATTCATGTCTGCTGGCTATATAGATCCATTGGATTATCAGAGAACAGACATACCATGGAGTGGTCAGCAACCAATATCAGCACTATAGTATATGTGTGGTATATTTGGTAGTTTCAACTTCCGGCGGTTCGAACAGCTGTACGAAGCAAACCGGAAGCGTGGTGACTTTGCGGTTGGTACGATGTATATAACTAAAAATGCATCCCCAGGTATGGCGAAAAATACCTGGTTGAGAAAGAAGCAAGGTATAGTTGATCTCACTAGTCATTATTCTTTTAAGAATGATTACGATCAATACCTGGGTCACACACAAGCACCAACAAGTATTAACCGTGAATTTAGTCCGGAGACAACACATCCATTTGATAGTATACATTATCAAGTAGCACATAACGGTGTACTGAGCAACCATAAGCAGCTTGGAGAGGATCTACTAGACGCGTGGTGGAGGGACGATTGTGTTGATAGTGAGATCATACCAGGATTATTATCCGTCAATGTTGAGTTTGATGAAGATATCATATTGAGCTATCAAAATGATACCGGAAAAACTGAGGATGTGTTGACAGTTGAGAAAACATGCAGCATGCTGAAGGGTACATTTGGTTTGTGGGTGTACAGTAAACTAACAGGTGATACATTTATCGTTCGCAACGGTTGCACGTTATTTGGAAACATTGAATCTGGTGATTTTAGTAGTGTGCCTATCGCTGGTATTTGTGAAGAACCTCTGAAGGAAGGTGTAGTGTACTGCGTGACATGTGAAGGGTTAACAGAGTGTGGAGAGTTCGAATCAAGTAGTCCATTTTTTTTATGAATAAGAACAAGAAAATTTTAATTGTAACATGCTCGAAAGATGACGGTAAAAAGTCACAGCTAGTCCAATCACTAGATGCAATACGAGATGACATATCATTAATAATAAACGCAAACAACAAGGCAGGATTGTCAGAAACTTACAACAGACAGCTAAAGCCGGAAAATCTCATAAAGCATGACATTGTGTTATTTGTACATGATGATGTGTTCATTGATGATGTCAAGCTAAGAGGTAAATTGTATGTAGCGATGGAGTCATTAAAGTATGATATTGTAGGTCTAGCTGGTGCTAGTAAGATGAAGATAGGAAACCCGGCGTTATGGCATCAAATGTCGCCCCGGGAATCATGGAGCGGTGCCGTGTCACACCCTGTAGGTGATAAGCAATTGAATATAACTAGTTTCGGACCATGGCCAGCAAGATGTTTAGTATTGGACGGATTGTTTCTTGCAGTCAACTTGGCGAGAGTATTGGAGATTGGATGGAGATTTAACGAAGATTATAAATATCATCATTATGATATAGCTAGTTGTTTAGATGCGAACAAAGTTAAGCTCAAGATGGGAACATATCCAATCAATGTGACTCACAGCAGCCCCGGACTGAGAGACATCAACGACGAATCATTCCAAAGATCACAACAAACATTTATACGTAATTATTCAGATGTCAGTTAATCAATTAGATAGTGAGTTCTATGAAACGATCATCGCATACAACATGTTGTTGGATGAACCATATCTCGCGAGTATAATTGACCATCTTGATGAAAGATTCTTCGAGAATAAAAATATAGCTAATATTGTTAAGATAATAACAGAGTTTTATAATCGCAGAAGTGTTGCTCCGACACTGACTGAGATCAAGAGCTATCTTATCGATGATAAACTCAAGATGAGTTTCAAATCTGTTGTTAGTATGTTTGATGAGATTGATAAGAACTTTAATAAGACTGAATTGTATGAAAACACAGAGAAATTTTTAAAAGAAAAGTCTGTGTACCATACACTATTAGAGGTCGCAGATCAAACAGGTGATGAGATGAACACTGGTGAGATACTACATAAATTTGAGAAAGCTTGTAGTGTGACATTAGCCGCTGATTTAGGTTTAGATTATATTGATGAGATAGATAGACACATAAACGACTTGAAGACGATCGATAGTACAATCTCATGCGGATGGCCGTGGTTGGATAGAAAAATGGATGGTGGTTTCTTGGAACAAGGTCGAGCAATATATGTTTTCGCTGGTGAGACAAATATCGGTAAGAGTATATTTCTTGGTAACATCGCGAAAAATATTGCCGATCAAGGGAAAACAGTACTGTTGATAAGCTTGGAGATGAGTGAGCTGGTTTACGCTAAAAGAATTACTACTAATTTGACACAGATACCAATAAGAGATTTACACTCCCGTACAGATGATATCGAGTCAGCGGTAAAACAATACAAACAACGTAACAGTAAATCCAAAGTCATCGTAAAGGAGTTTCCTCCGAGTACAGTAACATGCAAGCATCTCAAGGGATATATAAAAAAATTAACTGACCGAGGTGTGAAGTTAGATGCTATTGTGGTAGATTACGTAAATTTACTTAAAAGTGACCTAGGTACAAACAGCTATGAGCGGATAAAATATGCTACTGAAGAACTGCGAGCTTTAAGTTATGTGTTTGAGTGTCCCGTCATAACAGCAACACAATTGAATCGCTCTGGTTATAGTGAGGTCAATCCAGGGTTGGATACCGTTGGAGAGAGTTATGGTTTAGCAGCAACAGCAGATGCAATCTTTAGTATATGGAGAGAGGAAGAAGATATTGAAGCTGGTGTACTAAAATTAGGAGTCATGAAGAATAGATTTGGTGAGAATTACGGTAGTGTCATAATGGAGATTGATTACGATACATTGACACTAAAGGAAGCTAGTGAACAGGTACAAAATATCGACATGACAGACACGATAAACAGCCTGGATCTACTCAATAACAGTTGATTGTTTTTTTACTGTTAATAAATAAATTAAATAGTGAAAAAGATAGCTGTATTTACTGATTGCGACCTGGATGGACTTAGCTGTATGTCTGTTTTCCGATGGTTTACAAACACAAAGATGGATCACCAGATATGTTCTCAATCCAACTTCAGAAAAACATTTACCCGATGGTGTCAGAGAAATCGACCAGAGACGTTTGATAAGATTTACATCTTTGATCTTGATGTGTCACAATCTAATATTGACCTTGTTGATCATCATAATTTCACTATAATAGATCACCATGACACACATGTGGCTAACAAGGATAAGTATAAAAATGCAAGTGTGATATTGAAGGACTATAGTAGTTGTTGTAAGCTGATATATCACCTCATGGTCAAGAAGTATCCAGATAAAGTTTTAGATGATACTCAACGATTATTAGTTCTACTAGCAGATGATTATGATAGTTATGAGTTGAAATTAAAAGACTCGTATAGTCTGAATGTGATTGTGTGGAATTATGTTGGAGATAGAGCAGAACAATTTCAACGAGATTTTGGTGACGGATTCAAGGGATTTAACGAATCACACTTGAACATGATACACTTGAACAACAAACAGGTCAATCGCATATTGTCGGAGCTTGAGATATACAGTGGAGAGATACCTATAAATGGTAGAATGTATAAAATATATGCCACGATGGCAGACAAGAGTCTGAACGAGGTAGCACACCATGTAATCAACAGCTATGATTGTGAGATTTGTTTGGTGATGAATTTGAGAACAAAAAGGGTTAGCTTCAGAAAGAATAAAGAAAAAATTCCAGACCTGGATTTAGGTAAGCTGGCTCAAAACATTGCAGAAGGTGGAGGTCATGTACATTCATCCGGAGGGCAAATAACAGATAATATTTTAACAGTAACAAAAATGTTACAACCAGTATAATGGCATCTTATATTAAAGGTTCAATCTCTCAAACAGATCCTGTTGAGGTAGCGTATGAAAATGAGTATGTACATTTGTTCTTAAGCTTTTGCTCGTATGTATGTATTGTTAAAAATAAGAAGTTAAACCTACCTAACATATTTTTGTGTCTGTTGAGAGAACCGGAGTTGAGAGATATATTCAAGATGCTCGTCGATGTGGAGACTGATTATGATGTGCTGAAGTGTTTTCTTGATCATGACCCGACCTTACATCGCTCAAAATATATTCGCAATTTCTTGATACAAAATCCGACTCTAAATGTTAAATGACAGAATTAGAGAAGAGAATATATAACTGTTGGTTAGCGACTACGAGATCAAAAACAAACAAACCATTTAAGCTGCGTAAAAAGTGGGATGGTTTTGAGGATAAGATTGAATACAATTATGTAAAAAAAGTTGCATCTATACTTAAGAGATACGATAATATTAATATTGATGATTGGTTCAACGCACCTTATGACTTATACCCTGAACAACATGTTGCATACGACTTGCAATTTTACAGCACTATGAAAGCATTCGCATGCTACAGAATCAACAAACAAAAAACAGAAAAACTAACACACGACGAATTCTATAAAACGATTAAAAAAACAAGTTGCTAAAGAGACAAATATAATATAAAATAAATTAAAATGAGTACATTCACAAAATCCATGTTCGCGAGTATCAAAGATGCTCTAACAAAAGAAGGTAGTAGTAATAAGACTGCAGATATAATGAGAACCAAACCAGGTAATTCATATGAGGTAAGATTATTACCTAACGTTGAAGATCCAAGTAAGACCTTTTATCATTACTTTAGTCATGGTTGGACTAGTTTCAGTACTGGTCAGTATGTCTCAGCATTGAGTCCTATGACTTGGGGTGATAGAGATCCAATTTCTGAATACAGGCTCAAAGTTTATAGAGGTGGTTCTCCGGAAGAAAAGGCTAAGTCGGATTCAATCTTCCGGAGAGAGAATTGGCTAGTTAATGCGTATGTTGTGAATGATCCTGATGATCCTGAGAACAATGATACAGTGAAAATTTTGCGCTTTGGTAAACAATTACATAAGATCATCATGGAGGGTATTACTGGTGAGGATTCAGATCAGTTCGGTGAGAAAATTTTTGATCTATCTAGCAGTGGTTGTACATTCAGAGTGAGGTGTGAGAAGCAGGGTGATTATCCTACATATGTATCAAGTAAATTCTTGATGCCTGCGGAAATACCTGGCATGACTGACTCGAGAATTAAAGATGTGTATGATAGCTGCCACACGCTTGATGATACGTTCAGATCAAAAACATATGAAGAGTTGAAGCAGATGTTAGATGAACATTTTCATTGTAAGGATCCTAGTGCAGTGGAAGATTCTCCAACAGTCACAGTCCCGTCGAGTGTCAGAGAGGATACTGATACAGAGGAAGAGGTTCCTATGGATTTTGGTGATAAATCGTCAAAATCATCTAATGATGATGACCCACTTGAAGACGATAAGGTCAAGGAGTTGTTAGCTGGTTTAGATGATGTCTAATACTGAAGAACAGTCAAATCCATACAATTATAGGGATCATGAGAATGAATCCCCGATGGGTAGAGATGATGTATTGGCGGTTGCTAGTTTGTTTGGTCAGGTCGCTGGTTCTCTGAGTGAGATTGATAAAAATAATGTTGGTAGTGAGAGTGTGAATATAAAGGCAAAAAAAATTGACCCAAAAACAGCACTAAAGAATTACACTAATAGTGCAGTCGGTCAAACAACACCTCTACCAGCACATCAACCGATATCAATACCAACTGAACCACAACAGCATGTTCAACAGGCTCAACCAGTCCAACAACCCCTACCAGTCATAACACAACAACATGTTGATACTGAGAATAATCTAGAGCGACGAGTGATCGAACTAGAAAAAATTGTTGAGACGTATCGGAGCATCGTCAAATTTAAGCGTGGTATTAGCTACAACATAACAACAAGTAAGATATCTGGTACGTTCAAGGACATGAGTACAATTCTGGACATAATAACAGCAGAACTTGCAAAGCAGACAAAAAGCATTACAATAAAGCTTAATGACAACACTAAAAATAAGCGATAGAGCAACATTTATAAATAACTTCCTCTCACCTATAGGTAAACTGACTGAGAATACAGTCGTGAAAGTGAGAGAACAAGAACTAGCTGCCGTTAGCTCGAGTAGTGACGGTACATTGATTGTGAATTGCTCCTTACCACAGCAAAACAGTGTATCGGATACGTTATTCCTGAACATACCTGACATCAATAAGTTGATAAAGGTGTTAGGTTGTGTTGAATCAGAAGAGATTGAACTGTTGTACAACAATAACAACTTAGAGTACAAGTCAGCAAATGTTGGTTTCAAATATCACCTACTTGAAGATGGTATAATCGATCTACCATCTGTTGATATTAATAAAATACAAGGTATTGATTTTCCATTTAAATTTGATGTACAACCAGCAATAATAAATCAGCTGATCAAAGCGAGTACATTCGTGACAGATACTAACAAAATATATTTCCATGTCAATGGTGATTCAGTTGATGCTACACTAACCGATAAACAGAGACATAACGTAGATAGTTACACTCAGCAGATATCCGATCAATTCACCGGTGCTCCACTCACAAAGAATCTCGCGATGAACTTCGAAACAATCCGGATAATCAGTACTTTGAGATTTGACAGTCTGAGCATCCATGTAAATCCGGATTTAAACGTGTTTCTATTTCGTATAAATGTCAAGGGTTGTAATATAATCATTGTTTCTTCTGGTTACGTGGGATAAATCATATTAATGAAGAATAAAATTTACACATTATCATACTTTAAGAAAAGACTTAAGGACTCAGGATACATTGTATGGGATATTATGAATAAGTATGCCATGGAGGATCCAAGGAAGTGGACTGTGCTTGTCAATCCTAGCATTGAGTCAGTATACATAACATGTATAGTCAATAGAAATGAGCTAGGTCAACTTCCGGAATTTGAGATAAACGACGGTGGTATGCGGTTTCAGAAAAATTTGACTTTAATGACTAGTAGTATGGAGGTTATTATAAACTTACTGTCGAGAAAAGGTATTGTGGCGGATGATTCTTTATTGTATAAGAAAGATAAATAAATGTACATGACACAAGAAAACGATAAGTCACCTAAAAAACGGCAACCTGGTTCAACCGGTCCACGTAAGAAGAAGACATCAAAATCAAAGACTAATCGTAAGGATGACGAGTACAAGAAAAAAATACATAATGCCATAAAAGTTAATCTTGACGAATATCTTAAGCAACGTAATATAAATCAAAAGCAGATCACTTCCATCAATGCGATTATTGAGGAACACTTGAGTTGCTTTATTTTGGTCGGTTATACTGATGACGGTGAACCTGTCACACTTGTAAATGCTGCAACACAAAAAGATAGTGATTCATTAGGAACCATCTTACATAAGGTTATTAAAAAATATTCAGATCCTCCAAACAATCTACCACTACTTTAAGTAATGAAAATATTGATATTAGGTAAAGGGTATGTAGGAACTGCCCTGGCAAAAAACTTATCTACATGTTACGAAATCGTACATGTATCACGTTCCGAACTAGACTATACTGATAGAGGTACACTCTTCAGATATTTAACCGGTAACGACATCGAGTATATTATAAATACATGCGGTTACACTGGGAGACCCAATGTAGACGCCTGTGAAGACAATACCAGTGATACCTGGCATTATAATGTTGTTGTACCTGTTAATATACAGAAGACGTGTAAGGATGCAGGTGTAAAAATGATACACATATCAAGTGGATGTATCTATGACGGATACGCAAAGGATTACACTGAAGAGGATGAACCAAATTTTGGGTTACATAGTAATGACAGTAGCTGGTATAGTAAGACTAAGCATGCATGTGAGATGATGATGAAGGATAAAGATGTGTATATTTTCCGTATCCGCATGCCGTTTTGTGAGTCTTGGTCAGAGAGGAACGTACTAACAAAATTAATAAAATATGATAATGTTATTGATCATTTAAACTCTGTCACAAATATAGAAGATCTCTGTGGATTTATAATGTATTTTATTGCTGATATAACCGAGGGTACAATAGTTCATGAGTATGGTATTTACAATGTTGTGAATCCTTGTCCTGTAACAACAAGTGCTATTTGTGACCTTTTAAATACAACAGAATTGGGTAATAAAAACTGGCAGCATATCGAGTTAGAGGAACTATATAAGACAACCAAAGCGAAACGTTCGAATTGTATACTCAGTGACGATAAAATTAAAAATTTAAACTTGAGACTACCTGATACAATCGATAGCTTGAGACGATGCATTAAAAAGATGAAACAAGAGTTAGATGCTCAAGAGAATAACAAAGCTACTGGCTAGTAATAGTCATAAACGGAAAATATTTGCTGTAAGAGAAGGTACCTACAAGGGTAACTTCATTGTTTGTGTGAATGTATCAGACGAAAAGTATGATTTCTTGATGTTACCACATAATGAATCTATATCAATGTCTAGAGATGACTTTGATACCGGTATAAAAAATAAAATAGTTGACGTTATTGAGAAATTACCTCATAATGTATTTGAAATCTGCTGTGCACAATATAATGAATCAAAAGCCAAAGACAATATTAATAGACTCAAGCAATCTGTTACACCGAGCGGTGTGGATCGCGGAGAACACGAGAAATAACGTACATCCAGCATCCATCTTCCTGGGTAGTATAAGGAAGTATGCAACGATGTTCAGTTGTTGTAATATATATTCAATTTGGGACAAGAGGCTCATAAGAGGTGTCAAAAACTATCGTAGACTTGCTAAAAATGTTGAATATAAGGGTAACAGAGACGTAGTTAAGAATGAACATGTATTTAGTTACGAGGAATCAACAACAGAGTTATTGAACTGTTTGGGTATTAAAAATATGTACCCTGGAATACTTGAAGCAGATGATGTAATTGCTTGGTTATGCAAGCAAGGTGATGACCGTAAGGTGATTGTAAGTGTTGATCAAGACATGCTACAATTGGTGAGTGAAAATGTTGATGTTTATAGTCCCATAAAGGATAAGCATATAAATCTAGACAACTTTGAGGAACATACAAATGTATCAATTGATCAATTTTTGAGATACAAATCATTGATTGGTGACAAATCCGACAATTTACCTGGTCTAGATAAATGTGGACCTAAGACAGCTAAAAAATTAATTACAGAGTGTCCGAATGACAATTTATTAATTGAAAAGGTAGGAAACGAGAGGTTGAGAAATTACTTTGTGAATTTAGAGATGATTGATCTCAAGCAAGGAGAGTTGAAGCACCCAGAGGATACAAAACTGTATATCAAACAGTATGATGAATTACAAGAACATCAACCGGATTTTGATACCTTTAGATCGAAGTGTGAGTCACTTAATATGAATAGTATTGTTAATCGTATAGATGACTGGAAACAGATATTCACGAATAGTAATATAAATGATAAGCTTGAAAGCATTGTAAATAGTCTATCCTTGAATAAATAGTGTTATGAACAACATACCATTTGTACAACCAATCATAATACAGTCACCATTTAGTGGTAGTCCAATGAAACCTCAGATTAGAACTAGAGAGACAGAAGGTAACATCTATACCGAGGCACATTGGTATTGTCCTGATTCCGGTAGATTTGTGCGAAAAGGGGTCGTAAAGATTGACCCTGTGAAAAGATAGTTGTCAAACCTGATCTTATAGTTTATAATAAACTGGTATGATTATACCAGAAGAATTCATAATTCAAAAATTCTATCAACATGCCGGTTATCCCAAGCATGTACGATCAACCAATACTTACATGGGAGGTTGTCCGATATGTAGAGAAGGTAAGAGTTGGGGAAGAAAGTCTAGATTATATTATATACCTAAAGATGGTGTGATATGTTGTCATAATTGTGGTTGGTATGGTAAGCCATTGCAATGGATATTAGAGGTTGAAAAAATACCATATGATGAATTAATAAAACAGATAGATAAGTGTGATTATACATATGGAGTACCTGTTGAAGAGAAAGTGAAGCAACAGACAGCGGATTTACCGCTGGATAGTATAAATTTATTTGACAAGTCACAATTGTCATATTATGTTAATGAGAGTATCGTCCGGCAAGCCGCAGAAACTATCGTTAAACGTCGGTTAAATACAGCAATTAACAAACCAAAATCAATATATGTCTCACTAAATGACCCGGTGCATAAAAACAGACTGGTTATACCCTTCTATGATAAAACGAGGTCCATTCTGTTCTATCAGACGCGAACGATACTAGCGAGTGACGAGAGACCCAAATATTTATCTAAACAAAATAGTGAGAAGACACTGTTTAATTATGAGCAAATTGATTCTGGTACTGATAATGTATTTATAACTGAAGGACCGATAGATTCATTCTTCATCCGGAATTCTGTTGCAGTAGCTGGTATACAAGAGAAGAGTAAGAACACATTCACTACAACACAACAATCACAGATCGATCGACTGTTTTTAATGCAAAAGGTATGGGTGCTGGATAGTCAGTGGTTAGACTCTGCTAGTAGAATGAAAAGCGAGATGTTACTAAAATCAGATAACTGTGTATTTATATGGCCTAAAGATATAGGTATGAAGTTTAAGGATATTAATGACATGTGCATACACTTTAAAATAGATGAGATCTCTAGCAATTTCTTGCTGGAAAACACTTACTGCGGACTTAAAGGTATTGTGAAACTTCGACAGGTCAGATAGATTCTGAACCAGACTCCTTACGTCTTGCTAATAGTAGATATTGTTTGAGAGATTCACTCAACCCGGATAGATCTTGTGCTAACCTTGATATTTTTTTACTCTCACTACGTTGTATATCTGTGAGTATACTGTCACAATCTGCAGAATTAATTGTAAAGTTTATTGATCCTTGATCTGTACCGTTGAGATAATCAATAAAATTTTCAACTTCACCTATCCATGTGTTTAATGTCTGTATGGTCCTAGCCGTCTGTTGTTGTTTCAATGCAATCTCCGGATTGTCCGGGATGGCCAGCTGATCAACGTTACCGGCATCCATTTGTGCACCTGCCGCGGCAACCTCTGCTTCTGGATCCTCCGGTAAAGGTGTTATTGGACCTGGCTGGAGATCTTCAGGAGCCTCCTCTATTATACTGAAAAATTTTCTTTGAAATACGTTCATGATCTATGTTTATTTATGCTAGTTGTATAAGTATTTATTGAACATGTCACAAGAAAAAAACAAAAAAGAAACATTATTCGAAGATCTTCAAGCTGGATCAAATAACTTCATGGGTGTAGGTAAGGGTCCTGGTCAATCAGCTATGCAATTGAAGCCGGCTAAGATAACGTTGATGGATCTAATAAGCCAGGCGAAAGATTGGGAGAATCAGATGGGTAAGGCACCCAACCGATTACCATACCCGTTGCAGGATGGTCTTGGTGATCAATTAGGGGATTTATATGTTAAATCAGTCGATATAAAGAATAAAGTTGCAGAAAGTGGAAAATTTAGTATAATTAAAGATAATGAAAAGGCATACAAAGCTGTACAGCGTATACATAAAAAATTATCTGCTATTGGCGCCGCGATACAAGATGTTGTTGATGATATTGACAACCTTGGAGTTGGTACCAGTACTACTGAATACCATGCATGATTAGAAGTATAGTAACATCAATCGCGATAACCAGTGTTGTTGCGGCAATAGGTGGATTACTATTCAATTATATTTTTGATTACCATCTAATCAAGTCAATTATATGCACATTCCTGGTACAAATTGTTATATTCTATGTTTGGAACAGTATATCACAAATGATACTAACCATCCGAGTAGAGCAAGAGCAAACCCGCCAAGCTGAGATGTTGTCTCAACAGGGTATTGATGTCGTGTGTGCACACTGTAAGAGTGAGAACTTTGTACCTATAAGATTAGACGAATCAAACGAATTTGCATGTGATAAGTGCGGTAAAGAGAATTCTATATACATTGATATATCAATTGCACAAAAGGCTCGTATACTTGATAGAGATCAACTATCTGTTAATTATATCAAAGATAAATTAGATGAATCAAAAAAAGTTAAGTAAAGATAGCGAGATACAAAACATGCCGGTGACAAAACCCGCCTCAACCGTAAGTGATAAACCACCAACTGAGCGTATGACGTTCGATCAACTGTGTGAGTGTATGAACAATTTCTTCAATGATAGAGATTTCGAGAGCAAACAGGCATTTAAAAAAGGATACACATGCACTGTTGGTGAGGATTATACAAATATTGATTTGTTGTGCAACATGAACGATCTAGTATATAATTACTGTAACAACAATGAGAATATATCCAAGACAGAAAAACGGAACCTCAAGACTTTATGTAGTGGTATCAACTCTGTAACGATGAGCATGGAGCAATACAACATTACAACACAAATGGATAAAGTCCTGATCTCAACACTAATGGGATACATATTAAAAATAACAAGAAATTACTTTCATGATAGACATTGATAAACACAAAAAAACAAAGGTCGAATTGACCACACCTAAAGGCGCCAAACATGTTATGTCAGAGTATGAAATCAGCAGATGGTTCTCCATGATAGAGGCGGTTGATATCATAGATCAGAAGGCAAATCAACTAGGAATAAAAGGCAAGGGTGTTAATTGGGTGAAACCAATCGCAATACAAAAGTATATTGATGAACGAACAGAGAGTATGTTGTTCGAAGTCAAGGATGATCTAAGTAAAGAGAAGAGATGCACTACATAGTAGGTACACATTTACAATTACCTGCATCTAAATCCGGGCAACAGATTCGCCCCGGGATGACCAGTCAACAAATTCGTGCGAATAGCCGGGGACCGGCCGGTTTTGCTGAGCAGCGACAGTTACTCACTCCAGGTACACAATACACACTTATACGGATATTAAAGGTGGATGATGGTGTGAATTATATCTTCTCATCCAGCGTTGGTGATCGAGTCACACTATCATTCAGTAGTGTATCAGAAGCAGAAAAGTTTATATCTAGTGTTATAGGTGAAGCGGTCCCGGATTATTCATCTGCATATATAGATCAAACGGATTAATCATCATATCCACCGTATATATCGTCATAGTCCCCATATACACTATAATCAAAAATATTCCGGCCTTGCCGGTCAATATCATTGAAATATAGACTATCATCTTCCATCTGCTCATCACCACTCAATCCACCGTGGTAAGTATCATCAGTTGGTTGCTGCAACCCAGGTTCTTTATCAATACCGAGCTCATAACTATAGTCGAAACGCTTGCCTTTTATCAGCCAGACATAATGACCTAGTAATGGATTGAGTTGTTCAACATCTTGGTCCAATCTTTCAGTTATTTCGAACTTTTTAGCACCTCTCCCACCTGGTCTGGATGATCCGAATTCACTGAGCTCTATAACATCGCCAGCATTTGGTTCTGGATTAGGATTATCCTCAGAGCTCATAGCTAATGTGTAACTCTCGATGGGTATAAACCCAGTCAGTTCATCATCAGCCATAAGACCAAACTTTTGAAGTACAACTGAATTTTCATTCAATGTCATAGCAAATATCAATTTCTTTGGATCTTGAAACTGTTGAGCAGGTGACTCTCCGTATAGTGGATCAACATTCTGTAGTGTGGTGCCATTAACATAATAGTCTACTATTGTACCATATTGATAGATCTGCTCGACCCACCACCCTTTGTAATTGTTTATCTCATTGCAATTAGCATGCTTGTCTAAAAATCGCAAACTATTACTATGCTTGAATATATCATCAATCTCACTCATATCTTTTGAGAATATAACAATCTTTGACAGGGTCCCAAATTATACCAACACCTGAGAATAATGTCTTCGGTTTATCTTTAGGTAGTTCCTTTATTTTATAATTCTTCATTATGTGCTTTATATCAACATCGGATAACATTTTCATTTTAGATGTACCATTACGGAGAGCCTCGATCTTGTGATTCAATTCTCCAGCGAATGCGAACTCACCCCCACCGGTATGTCGCCCCTGATACCTCTTGGCAACTTGATGTTGATTCATCGCTCCACCACCTCTTGACACCTTACGATGCCATGGACTCTTCGCATTATCTCTCTTTCGTTGCTGATAATCCTGAAACTCAAGGATCACGTGAAATCTATCTCTATAAACTGACATCAACAGTATTTATAAAAAAAGCCGTTCAAATGAACGGCTCTTTTTGTGATTTGGGGGGTTAAATTGAAAATTAATCTCCGATCGCCTTACTTTTAGGGTTGTTGATCTTGTTGCTACCGGATCCAGTGTTACCTGCATCTGGATGTGTACGATCACCATGTCCACCTAAAGGTTTTGGATCTGGATCTTCTTTTACAGTACCACCGTCAGCAGTTCCACCGTCAGTACTACCTGTTTTTGAGCTCTTAACCTTATTACTCTTGTTACCTGCGTAAGGATGTTGACGATCACCGTGTCCACCTAGGGGCTTTGGATCTGGCTCACTAACAACACTATCACCTAACATCTCATCATCATTACCAAAAGGATTATCACTCTCACTATCCTCTAGTTCATCACCAAGCTCATCTTCACTATCTTCTAGTTGATCCATCAAAGCTTCATGAAGCTTTTCTGCTAGGTCACGAGGAAGACTAATTGTAATTTCATCACCGCCGATTTCAAGCTCGTCATCACCGAACTCTTCATCGCCTCCTGTGTCTTCATCACCCATTCCACCTATATCGGCAAAAGGATCATCACCTTCCATGATTGTTGAGTATAATTTGTCAAAGATATTTGTAGGTTCGTTGCTCATAATTGTAGAAGTATTTATTTGCTCCTTGGCAATTTTCCCGTGTTTTTCTTTGTTTTCTTTTAATCTATCACTTATTTTTTTCATGTAATAGTCACTATCCTCACCAGAATTCTCTGGAGTCACTACATCTTCGACACCATCTGGAGTGTTCTCCTCTGGTTTCAAATCACCTGCAAGCTCAGAATCTCCGAGTGCTGATGGACAATCTCCGGATTTCCAGACCTTGTTATCTTCATTTTCTGTTAACAAGTCGTACGCTTGCTCAATGTTCTTGATATCTCTTGACTCATTCACATAAGTATTTATGTTAACATGTCAACAAAACAAACCACAACACCAAAAAAACCGAAAGTAGATCCAAAACATGTATACATGGGTAATCAAAACCTACCCACGAGCAAGGCTGAGTTTGAGTGGACACCTACTATGGTCAGAGATCTTAAGAAGTGCCAGAAAAACTTACTATATTTCGCTGAAAATTTCTTTACAATCATAAATCTTGATCGCGGTAGGGAGAAGATAACACTATTTAAATGTCAGAAGAAGGTATTACGAGCACTACGAGACAACAGATTCAACATTGTGTTAGCCTCTCGACAGGTAGGTAAAACGACAATGATGACCATATACACTTTATGGGTAGCTTGTTTCCTCGAGGATCAACGTATACTTGTTGTAGCAAATAAAGAGCAGACAGCAATAAACATTTTCAAGCGAATCAGACTGGCGTACGAACAACTACCAAACTGGATTAAACCTGGTGTAGTTGAGTACGGTAAGACAAGCATGACATTAACCAACGGTAGTAGTATCGGAATCAGCACTACCAGTAGTGATGCTGGTCGAGGTGATAGTTGTAATTGTTTGGTACTAGATGAGCTAGCATTTATTGACAATCATCTTGTTGAGAGTTTCTGGAAGTCAGTGTATCCGATAATATCATCTAGTAAGAAGAGTAAGATCTTCATCGCTAGTACACCAAATGGAACAGGTAACTTGTTTCACGATCTATATAGTAATGCAATCCGAGGAAAAAATAATTGGTGTGCGAGTCGCATCGACTGGTGGGAAATTCCTGGTAGGGACGAGAAGTGGAAACAGGACACAGTACAGTCACTCGGAAGTACAGACATTTTTGATCAGGAGTTTGGATGTCAGTTCATAGAAACTGGTGAGAGTGTGTTGGATGAGGAGTTGATACGTAAGAGCTCACTGTCCATACAAGATCCGGAGCATCTATTCGATGATGGTAAATATAAAGTATGGTCCTTGCCTGATGAAACACGATCTTATGCAATTGGCGTGGATATATCAGAAGGTGTAGGTGAGGCTGCTAGTGTCATACAGGTAATTGACATAACAGACTTGACAGAGATTGAACAGGTAGCAGTATATCACAGCAATACTATCAGTCCGTACAACTTCACAACAAAATTATTAGAGGTACTACAACAATGGGGGTCTCCACCCGCGTTGATAGAGAGGAACAATTGCGGTGCACAAGTTGTAGATACATTAAAGAATGTATATGGTTACGAGAATATAGTCAATTATACCCCAAGTAAAAATCAAGCAATTGAACGTCCTGGAGTAATAGCACATACAAACACCAAATATAAAGGTGTTGTCAACATGAAATATTGGTTGAGTGAAGTTTATTCGGTTGTGTTGCGAGACACTAACACATTAGAGGAGTTGAAAACATTCGTAAGATATCCTAATGGTACATGGAAAGCGATTAAAGGTACAAATGTGCATGATGACAGAGTCATGAGTTTGATCTGGTCACTCATGATACTTGAAACATCAATAACCGAACAGTTTTTTGAGATTTTACAGGTGGATAAAAATAACAAGCCGGCAGAATTAGGTCGTTTGGACTTTGGTTATCGACAGTTCAGTGACACACTCTCACTTTATAGTAACGAGAAACAACAAAATAAATACAGTGCACTGCCCATATATATGGATAGTGAGAACTTCGATAATACAAGCGAAGCAAACAACCCGGAGCTTGAAGAAATGCAAGAACAAGGATGGACAACAGTATGAATGACACTATACAGCAATCAATTTTAAACAAAAGCAAGAAGGATAAATTTGTATTCATCCTCACACTACCTGAGGCTATGAAGGAAATCGCATACACACAATCAGAGAACCGAGATGATGATCACGTGCTACCTGATACATTACAATTCAGCGTGTATGGCGCTCTGTTACCATCTGTGCGAGTAGATAGTGGGAACATACGATATGGCGGACAAGCTGTGAAGTTCAGTGCACATAGCCGTCCGGAATATGATAATGTTAGAGTAAACTTTACTGTTGACAATAGATTCAACAACTACTGGGTAATATGGAAGTGGCTAAACATCATGAATGATGATGAATCCGCTGTTTTTATGTCAACACGTGACATAACAACACAAGAATCCATATTTAAACAATATCAAGGCACAGCAACAATGTATGCACTAGATGAATATAACAAACAAGTGGCAAGATTCGACTATCAGGGGGTTGTCCCTGTTAGTTTAGGTGAGATAGACTACAATTACAGGACTACAGACGAGATTGATACCACGTTTGAGTTCTCTTTTTCGAAGCTCACTCCAACTTTGTTATGAAAATCTTCTAAAAGCTGGTCATGGATCAATAAATAATTCCAGAGGTAACAATTATGGCACGTACAATACAATCACCAGGAGTAGAGGTCAAGGAAGTCGATCTTTCTTTGCGCCCACAATTACCAATTGGAACTACGGTATTTATACCAGGTTTCGCTAACCAAGGACCGACAGACGAGTTGCTGACACTCAGCAGTCTGAGCGAGTTTGAGCAGATCTACGGTTTGCCTCAAAACGCTGCAGAGAGGTACATGTACCACACCGTCAAAGCAGTGTTTCAAAGCCCTGCTAATGTTCTGGTATCCAGGTTACCATACGGTCAAGGAGCTGGTGCAACTGTTGCTGATAAATACAGTGTTCAAGTGTTCCCCGTTATACCACGTCCGATTATGATTGATCTCGGTGATTACGAAGGTGAGATTAACACAATCGCGACAGACACACGAAAAATTGCATGGTATCCAACAGATAGCAGAACATTATCTGCTGAAGGGTCAGATTTCGTGCTACCAGTGGCAGCAACATTTACAGGAGAAGTAGGAGGAGCTACATATACTATAACAGCTGATGTATCCGGTGAGGAAGGTAACATCACTCTTGTGGGTAACAGTTTATCTTCAGTAGGACAACTTATAACTGAATCCGGTGTCTCAGTATCTGTATTAACAGGTGATGATACATACACATTACCAACCGGTGAAAGCATAACCTTAGCAGGTGGTCAGTCAGGTTTCAGTACCAAAGTAGTACCAACAGATCAATGGATCTTTGGTACATCCGCACCAGCAGGTGATTATACATCAACAACACTTAAAGATGCCGTTGATAGTGTGTTGGCATCATTGAGTAGTGTAGAACTTTACGGTCAACCATTAAGCTCATATGCACAAGGTGATACATTTTGGACGGAATCAATTGCAGATGACATATTAAGTGTACCTGCTTTAAAGGCGTATCAAATACCAGAGGTTGCAGAGCTTGTATCTCAGGCTGTTAATGCAGTTGGATGGGATCTAGGATCAAGTGACAGGTATTACTTAGGTGAACCTAGCAACATTGAGTTGTCGAATGACGAGTTTCAGAAGACCATCAAAGGTGAGATTAAAATGAAAGAGTCTGAGGCTGGTAAGCTTGAGAACCAAAAATTCACATCATATAACGACTTGTTAACCAAAGGTGGTGCTGGTCTAATGATTGTCAATGATAAGAAGTTTGTTATTAACGAAAAATTTGAAGGTTACTACATCGGAGTGAGTGACAACACAAATCTCAATCCAGCAAGTGATTTTGATAGTGTTGGAAAGCTCAAGTCATTGAGTAAGAAGCTCGGTGGTACCACTGGTGGTTATGTTGATGTACCGGATCAGAGTGATGGTACACGTAGTCGATTGACATTCTCTTTGAGTGCCGGATTTTTGTTCGATCAATTTGGAAACAAGCAACAGGTCGGATTAGATGGTAGCATGAGTGAAGTGCTTGAGAATTTGAGTGAGTTTGATTTGAATACTGAAGAGTTCAGCGATGTTCTAACATTGGCTGTATTCAAAGTGAGACAATCAACATTAGAGCCAGATGCTACCAAGCTAGATTACCTAGTTGCTGACAGCGTTATTGGTAGTGTTAATTACTTCAGGGAACGCTTCTTATCAACAGGTGGTACAGCTGTATCATACTACATTGAGAGTGAGGCTGAAAATAGTAATAACTTGTACCTCAAGATGAACGAGGGTATCGCTAAAACAGCTGGTAACTGGCAAGATGAGAACGGATATCCTACAAGGAAGATACGTATTTTACCTGCTAAGGATACACGATACTACGATGAATTGGATGGTGCTGAGCAAGCCGCTCTTCAGGGTGAGACTGTTGAAGAGAAAAAAGAAGTCAATGACTTCAAAGTGAGTCAGAGTTTCCTCAACGGAAAGGAAGAAGCTGAAGATAGATTGTACATCAAATCATGGCAAGATTTACAGAGAGCCGGTGCTGCTGCTATCAAACATGGTAACAACGTATATCCACACGGAGTGTATCGCAAGCAAATGGCTGAAGCCAAAGAAACTGGTAACATACCATCAAAGCTTGATCGTATATTTGAGCTTGCTGATAACTTTGACCTGTTTCCGATCGACATAACTGTTGAAGGTGGTCTAGGTACTGTGTATGTAGGATCAGAAGGTGGTACTAAGGGTCATTTCGATGATGAAGAGTTCTTCCCGATTGGTGAACATGTTGTTAGTAGTACAGGATTGAGTGGAAGTGGTCTGTATCAAACAAAAATAATTGATAATCGTAATGAAATCAAATTCTTAACCGATTATGACACAATTTTTGATACATTCAAGAGTTTCAGTCAATTTGCACGTAAAGATAATATTTTTATCGCCGATCCATTACGTTACATATTTGTACAGGGCCGAAATAGTAAAACATTGACAAGTAAGCAGCGTGAAGCAGGAGTAAACTTCTCTCAACACATATACTGGCCGTTGCGTCACATGATGACAGGTGGTACCAAGAACAGTAGTTATTGTACAACATACGCCAATTGGGGATTCACAAACGATAAGGCCATGAACAGGCCAGTTTGGGTACCAATGAGTGGTTTTGCAGCAGCAGCCATGGCTAATACGGACAGTAACTTCTATCCATGGATAGCCCCTGCTGGTTTCACAAGAGGGCTTGTGAGCGGTGTTCAAGATTTAGCGTTTTATCCTAAACAGAAAGAGCGTGACCAGTTGTACAAAATCGGATTGAATCCAATTGCTAATTTTCCTAATGAAGGATTTGCAATATTCGGTCAGAAAACAATGCAAGCAAAACCAAGTGCTTTTGATAGAATTAATGTGAGAAGATTGTTCTTGTATCTGCAAAAGGCAGTGATGAACACTATCAAGTACTTTGTATTTGAACCAAACACATTGTTCACTCGTACACAAGTTATAAACGTTTTAAGACCTATATTTGAAGAGGTGAAGAACACGCAAGGATTATATGACTATCTATTAGTATGTGATGAGCGTAACAATTCACCTGATGTTATTGACCGTAACGAGCTTGTAGTTGATATTTATATCAAACCTACACGTGCTGCGGAGTTCATCTTAGTGAACTTTTATGCTACCCGAACTGGTCAAGACTTCAGCGAATTAGTGTCGTAAGACTAAATAATTAGGAGGACAAATTTATGCCAGATGTAAGACAGACAATATCAGATTTCTATAGAGTAGCACAAGAACGGGATTTCAGCCGTGATTTCCAGTTCCGTGTTCTCAATATTCAAAACGGTGACAGTAGTGTTACCATAAATGAGGACGATCTAGTGTACGCCAAGGGTGGTAGTATACCGGGCCGGACGATCAATGTATCCGAGATACCATTTATGGGACTAAACTTCAGGGTACCTGGTGGAGCCACATATACAGGTGAGTATACACTCAGCTTTTATAGTGACCGAGTCGATAGCTTGAGAACATTGTTGTTAAACTGGACTAGAGACACATTCGATGATGCGACTAGTACCGGTAATTACTTCATTGCAAAAGAAACATCGATTGTTGACTTAGTACAACTAGACACACAGTTGAATCGAGTGAGTCAATACACACTCGTTGGTGCATTTCCTACAAGTGTTGGTGATGTATCATACGATCCATCTGGTAGTGGTGCTCCTGTTGAGTTTGAAGTCACATTAGGTTATCAATACGTTCGTAACCAGAGCTTCCAGTCTTTGTAATATTTTTAACATATTATACCATCAGAAAGCCGCTTTCGAGCGGCTTTTCTGTGTTTGGGTATTAAATATTATTGTATATGTTTGATGATATTAGAAGAGTTGGAGAAAAAGTCGATGATTTACTCGGTACAGATATATTCCCGTTTAATTATCCATTCAGTCACACTGAAAACTTCTTACAACATATGGACAAGTGGGAGTTCGCAATACCAAACAAGTTTTTATGGTTGATTAACATAGAAGAGGCTGTACATCCCAACAGGATGACAAGTAAAAACTTCTCATCACTACACCCGATACCCAAATTTATACGCTCTTCTAACATGCACGCTTTGGAACCAGGTGATAATGGTCAACATTCAGGATCCATCAATGCACCCGGTTCACAAACAAAAGGATGGGACATAGATCAGGCTAGAGTTGAGATAACTCAGGATACATACATGAAGACCGGTGGTGGTAAGCATGGATGCTTGCTTGCTCAAGGTGTAGTCTTACCAGGTGAAAACTACGAAATACGAGATGTACCCATTCAAAACAACATGGGGTTTCTTCCTGGTAAAGTGGGAGGAAATCGTTCCGGCATGCAACCACTCGTTATACAATGGAGAGAAACTAATAGAAGCTTTACAGATATGGTGATTCGACCATGGCTTATACTCGCCTCGCACCTAGGACTTGTTGCTAGACATTCATCTGACAATAGAAACATTAAAGCTAACATCAGTATCGTGCAGCTCGCCAAAACATATCAATACACACCACTAGTTGAAAGAAAAATCTGGAGATTTTACAATTGTGTACCAGCGAGTATAAACTCCAATGAGCTAACATATCAAGATGGTAACAATTTTGATATATACACAACTCATTGGCACTACACACACTATACAATAGAGAGTCTACCTGACCAAAACATGAATGATTACCTAAACAAACAAGGATTCAAGAGATTTGTCATGGGTATGGCTGATAAATTGTTGAGTAAGAGTAGAGCTTACCGTAAGTTGAAGGGTAAAATAGCAAAAGTGGAAGAATTTGTGGATAAAGCAGCAAACATCAAAAAGAAAATAAACAAGGTTGTTGGTTTTCTCGGTGGCAATAAAGGACCCAGACCACAACAGGGTCCACGTGGTAGATTGTCTGGTAGAGGTGGATCCGCTCGATTTACATCTGATGATATAGAGTAATATAATGTCGGATTTTACGTATAAAACATATCTACCCACAAAAAAGGTATATCTGAGCTTCCGGTTGCTATCTGGTCGAGAATATTTAATCATAGGTAAATATCTACAGAACAACGATACATCCTCCTTGATCAAGGAGTTTACACAATTAATTAATGGATGTTGCTTGAGTGATATATGTGTAAATGAACTATCAACAGTGGATATTTTTTGTATCCTGTTGAACATGCGAATCATGAGTGTGTCCCAAACATTCGACTTCGAAGGCACTATACGCAAAGGAAGGGAAGTAATGAAAGGTACTCAAAAGTTAGATTTATACGATATATTAGACAAAGTGACAAATCATAATTCAGAATGTATTCGAAGTGTGCAGTTTGACGATAAGTATACTATAAAGCTGGGTGTACCTCGTGGGTTTCAAGTTGAAAATGTAGATAGTTTAGTTGTTGATGTTATCGAGAGTATCAACGTATTGGGCAATGAGCACAGCATGCAGGGACTCACCAGTGATGAGAAGAGTATAATATTAGATGAACTATCTGGTGATGTGTTATCTGAGATTGTCAGATACATACGTGATCTAGATCAAGAGTATAGAATAAAAGTATTTGAGGGTGTAGTTGATGATGAGCTCAGTAGAATAGAGTTAAAATTATTTGACAACAGTCTATTCGAATTTATCAAAGCTATGTTTAACTGCAATTTGCAGGAGCAGTATTACATCAGATATATAATGGTCAAAAGACTTAATTTTAACCTACAGGACGTCGAGGATATCACGCCAATCGACACACAGAACTACATCAATTTATACAAGGAAGAACTAGAGGAGGAACGCAAGGCTAATGAGAAGCAATCCAGTGAGCAAAAGCCTGGGATGTCGCTACCCAACCCAGGATTTGAGCAGTAGTTGATACAGATACCAACTTAAATAAATATAATATATGAGCGAAGAACAGCAACCGGTGGAAGCGAGTAAACCTAATGTTAATGATATATTAGCTAGCTTGAGTGAGTTAAACAAAAAGCAGATAATAAAAATATATGTACCAAGCATGCAGGAAGACATATCGTTTAGACCATTGACAGTAAAGCAGCAGAAAAATCTACTATCCAGTGGTGTTGATGTTGAGATAGAAAATCTAACATTCAGTAACACTATAAATAGTATAATCACTGAAAATTGTCTGTCAAACAAAGATCAGATAAGACTAACAGACAGATCCATGATAGTTTATCAATTGAGATGCAATTCTGTTGGTGAGACGTTAAGTTTTATAGATGATGACGTTACATACACAGTAAATTTACGTGAACATATTGATAACATCAAGCAAAACGATCTGAATCCACCCACAAAATTCAAAGTGAGTGTGGAAGATCTTGTAGTAGAGGGTGAAGTACCTGGTTTGGATAGAGACACTAAATATAATAAGCAATTCACGAAAACGATGAAAGGTAATAAAACAGTTGATGGTATAAAATTGACTGACATTGTAGGTGACATATACATACATGAGATGATGAAGTATGTCACAACCATACAGGCACAGGATCAAATTTTGAATCTAGATGATGTCAAGATTTCACAAGCTATATCCATATTTGAAAGTTTGCCTATGACTGTTAGTAGTCAGGTTGCTAAGGAAATAAAAAATTGCCGGGAACTGGAACTAATGGCCATGTCCGCTGATCAACTACCAGAGGATGTACAGCTACCGTTTGATGCAAGTATGTTTACTGGTGAATAGATGATTAGAGTCATAAATAATTATGACTCATGGAAGAAAACATAACAGAGCTCGTAACCACATTAACATCACTCGTAGAGAAGTTAGACGACAAGTCAACGAAGCAGGGAGTTAGTGATGCACGTAACTCATATAATCCTGATGATGCGTTTGACAGTGAAGAGAAGCATTTAAAAGATCAACAAAAACAACAAGCGAAGTTAAATGCCGAGGAATCTGAAAAACTCGACAAAAAGAGGAAGAATCCAAGAAAAATTTTACAGACCGTGATGCCTATCAAGGTGATGGAGTTTGATAAGAGAGCAATCAAGCAATTGCAGTCAATCATGATCTCACCTGTACAGATAGAGGAAGAGCAAGATAAGAAGCCCAATAAATCCAGCTGGTGGCCGGCATTATTGGCGGGTGTAGTGGTTGTGTGGGACAAGCTCAAAGATGCTTGGCTTGTAATACGTACAACAGTTGGTGATTGGGCAACTGCCATGAGTAAATGGTGGAAAAAATTCAAGAAAACTATGAACATCAGATGGTCACGCTTAAAAGGATGGTTTAATAAGTTTAAGGTGGGTGATTTGATACCACAATCGATCAAAAAATGGTGGATACAATTCCGCAAGGGTGTGTCCACGAAGTGGTTGGGAGTTAAGAGCTGGTTTAATAAATTTAAAGTCAGTAGTCTAATTCCGGAATCGGTCAAAAAGTGGTGGAAGAACATGAACAAATCGATGGTGAAGAGATGGTCCGGTATCAAGACATGGTTCACAAATTTCAGTCCCAAGAAATTGATACCTCAATCGATACGTGGTTGGTGGAGCAAGCTGAACTTCAGCAAGAAGTGGACCGGTATCAAGACATGGTTCACAAATTTCAGTCCCAAAAAATTGATACCAAGTGGAATACGCAATTGGTGGAAAGGTTTCGATATGGGTAAAAAATGGCTCAGCTTTAAAACATTTTTTGTTGATCTCCCAGGGAAAGTTAAAGCATTGATACCACAGTCTATAAGGACAGCATTGAGCACTGTAGTTAAGACGATGAAAGCAGCTTTGCTCCCAATTACAGCATTCTTCACCGGTCTAAGTGGACTGTTTGGTGGTGGTAAGGGAGCAAATAGTACGAGCATATTCACTAAAATCGCGAAGTTTTTCGGTCCCACTAATCCTGTAATCAAAGGTATCTTCACATTCTTAAAAACTGCCGGATCGGTACTAGGTAAGCTGTTTTTACCAATAACTATAATAATGGAAGCTTTTAACTTTGTGACTGGCTTCATGGAGGGTTTCAAGAAGGATGGTATAATAGGAGGAATAAGAGAAGGTGTAAAGTCGGTATTCAACAGTCTGGTCGCATTTCCATTAGATCTACTCAAGAGTGGTGTTTCATGGATAGCAGGTAAATTAGGATTTAAGGAAGTTGAGAAAACGTTAGATGAATTCTCATTCAAAGAGTTGTTCACTGACTTGTTCGACAAGTTGTTTGGTGTGATTGATATGTCTATTGGCTTTATAAAGAATCTAATAAACGATGGAGCTGAGAGAGTGAAAGATATGTTTAGGTCTGAAGAAGAGATCAAAGCCAGAAAGGCTGCCGGTGCTCGAGCCAAAAATAAAGAAGCAGCCATGAAAGAAACTTTCCAGCGATCTGTAAGTTCAGATGGCATGAACAAGATATTAGCAGCCAAAAAGACGAGTGATGAGAATGAGGCTGAGATAATAGAGTCACAAACAGCTCGATGGAGAGATGCTATGGCTTCCGCAGCTAGACAGACCAAAGATGAGAAAGAATTCCGGGAATTGGTTATAAAACAACTTGAAAATGACAAGAAGGGTAGTTCCAGGACGTTTCTCGCCATGCAACAAAAAGCGGTGGGTAGTGATTGGGAGAAAAATGCTCTTAAGAACTTTAAGAAGGTCCGAGGTCAGAATGTTGTTGATACGAATGCCATGGGTGATTTGGCACAAACATTGGCAAATCAGCGTGCACAAACACGCAGATTCAATGATACTGTCAAGGTGGTTACTGATGATTGGAAAAAATCTGGTAGTTTAAAACTCGGTGACATGAAGATTGATCTCACGGCTCTTAAGAATGATAAGAGTAAAATTGATCCTAAGATTGTTGAACATTACGAGTCCCTGATCCGCATGCGGGATGAAACGAATAACAATGAGCTCAAGATACAGTATGGCGCGATGATCAAGAGTCTTGACAATGTAGGTGTGAAAGAGGCTGTGGATCACATCAAAGCACAACAAGCAGAGACGGAAAAATTTAAAGCGGATCTAGAGGATTACGATCGCGCAATTAAACAGGGAGGTCCCCAACGTATATTGCAGACTCCAGAGAAACTCGACCTGATTTCAACTAATTACGAGATGCCCCAAGAAGAGAGGTTGAAGGAATGGAAATTAACAGCTGGTCCTCAACCGACAAAACCTACCAGATCATTAGAAGAAACCAAAGCGTATCTCAACGCCATATCAAGTGTGAATGTTGATCAATTAAAGGTGAATGAACAAGTCAAGGCCGCCGAAGCAGCCGCTATCAAGCAGACTAAACTTGTATCACCAGTTGTACCACAACCATCAAAGCAGACATCAATAGATCCCGGGAGATTATCTGAATTAGAGCTCACGTTGGAACAACCGTTACCAGAACTAAATACAAAGCAAGCATCTGATCATATCAAACAATCCGGCGACAAGATAAATCAAGGAGCACAGTCCTTGCATTTCGAAACATTAGAAGGATGGCCCAGACCTCAAAGTCCATACGCGTGGGATTATGTCAAGATGGCCGGTGAGTCTATAACAAGAGGTAGTAAACAATTACACGAACAGGCGATCCAATATGAAAAGGCAGCAAGTAACACCAACAAATCCGCACAGAAAAACAATCAGAATATCGAGAAGAAGATGAGTGAGATGGTTAATATAATGACGGAGACTGTTGGTATACAGAAGAAGACACTCAACGCACTAGAACAACATGGATTGATCGACAAACAAGGTAATACAACTGTAAACAGTGGCGGAAACAACACTACAGTTAACAACGTCACGGTCGATTCAGACATAATGAAATTTAGAGACAAGGTTGTAGGGAGACTATACAACAAGTGATAAATATTGACATGCTTACTAACGATACAACAGTAACATTGATGAATGGTAATGACCGGGTATCAACAAAACTTCCAGAGATATTAGAGATGATATGCACTGATGATGAGCTGATAATCGAATCATATGAATCAAAAATAACTACAGCGACGATCTCCAGTATACGTACATCAGATAGTAAGGATTTCCTGTACTTAAAAACGTGTTGTGATAATACGTTAATGTTGACACCAGATCATAAAATATATCTACCAGAAACCAAAGAATGGATTCGAGCTGAAAACATGAGTAAAGGGTTGTGCGTGTTGATGTCTGATGGATCTACATCAGAGATACTATCGACACACATAGTAGCAGATAATACAGCCAGTAGAGTGTATTCTCTTGCTATAACACCAACACAATGTTATTTTGCAAACAACATACTAGTACATAACGAGAGTTAATTATGGATATAACGAACAGAAAATTTAAGGAGAATACCAACACTGGGCAGATCGAAGAGTACGATGATTTGCAAATCGCAAAGGCAACTGAAACCACCAGTTTCTATTGGTCGATGTCATATCCCAGAAGAGCCACAATACAACCTCCAAAACCTAAAAAGGGTGAAAAGATAGCCGCCACCGGCGCATGGTTGAAGAGTGTGGGAGGATACGGGCCCGCACCTACATTGTTACCAATAAATCAGAAGGGTGAACCTAATGAAGTTAATAAAAACACACCGAAGCCATCAGTACCTGTGAATGTTAGAGACAGTCATCACTGGACCGAGTCGCCTATCTCGTCTCGTCGAGAGGTACCCATGTTGAACATAAAGGAAAATAAGATTTTAACAAACACATCATTGAATCAGATGCTCAACATGGGAATGGCAGCTGCGACATCAGCTGGATCTGCAGTTGAGAATGTAGAAAAGGTGATGAAAATGGTGAAGGAGGGTAGTTATGATGAAGCGCTAAAAAATTTGGGAGTGAATTCTGATAATGTTTCTCAGCTAGCTGCAGAAACAACATATTATGACCCCATGAATCCGTACAACATGCTATACAGCACAATACCGACAGGTTTTAAGTATGTGTTCCCATACATGCAAGACAGCTATATAAACAATAACAGTAATTTTGGCAGTGTAGATTCAGGCTCTGTAGTCATGGATGCACTTAAGGATTACGCAGAAGGTGCCAATGAAGTGTTTGCCATGGCAAATCTCTCAAAACAATTAGCTCCTGGTAGGATGATAGAGACACCCAAGGGGTTCACATTTGATGGTCGTGAAAAATCATACACCGTTACATTTCCACTATTCAACACAAAATCATATAGCGAGATCGTTAGAAACTGGCAATTCATCTATTTACTGTCATATCAGAACACTCCAAACAGAGTATCACGTGATTTGATTGATCCTCCATGTATTTACGAAGCGTACATACCCGGTGTGTGGTACAGTAAGTATTCAGCACTCACCAACATGACTGTGGATTTCATAGGAGCTCGCAGAGAGATGTATATACCTGTAAAAATAATAGATCACGCAGACAGTGGTAAGAATCGAGCAACCGCGGAAGGTAATTGGGTTGAATCACAGAAAAAAACACTCGCAGTGATACCGGATGCATATAATATCACACTAACATTCACGGAGTTGTTTTCTGAGACACAGAACTTTAAATATCAGATGTTGAGGGAGTCGATGAATGATATTATAACTACAGGAACAAAGGTTAATTGATGAGCAGCGAAGCTATAAAATATAATAAGTATGAAGTTGAGATGTTGCTCAAATTGTCAAAGAGTCAGGAATTCAAGTTGGAGAGAATATTTGATGTGTATAAACAACGCGAATCAAAGCATTTTTATTACAACATCTTCAACACCATCAACTTCCCGGACAATATGAACACAAGTATTTTTGATGTTTATTACACAAAAGCGGAAGAACCATGGACATTGATATCATATAAGCATTTTGGAAGGATTGATTTGTGGTGGTTGATCGCATGCTTGAATAAAGTGAAGAATACATTTATATTACCACAAGCCGGAACTAGACTGTTAATACCTACTGGAGAGACGATCAGAACAATTATAGATGAAATAAAAGCTAAGATATGACAGCGATACATGATTTTTATGACGGTGTTATTAAGACACTGAATCTAGATGTGGGTAATGAGAAATCAATTGAACAGTTTGATGATAGGAGATTTCAGTTTGGTGTTTATCTGGTAAATCCGGATGGTAGAGCTATCAAAATACGTAAAGGTTTTATAGAGGAACTAATAATTGAGGATGATATGCTTGAGTGGTTTCATAAAGGTCACATAGTTTTCAAAAACCCGGATGACGTGATAGAGAGAGTAACGAGTCAACTGGCTGGAGAAATACCTAGTGCTGATCGTGTACCAATAAGGTCATATCGTTTCCGTGGTGATGCGAGAGATATGTTATATATAAAAATGGAACCGCATTTATCTAGTGATTCAACAAGACAACCAGAGGCGGAGCTAGAGAGTATGGTACACTCTATGAAGTTTTTGTTTAGTGTATATGCAATTGAGGATATAACACCGACAGCTAACAAGAAAGACAAATTACAGAAATTATACTTTCATGATTATAGATTGCAGATGTTAAGAGAGAAGAATTTATACTACAGCACAGCTAAAACAATAAACAACAAGCTCGGTACCACAGTTACACGGCAAACGCATGTCAATCATTTGAATGATAGAGATCGAAGCAAGGTAACAGGTGAGATTGTTCAAGACTTGTTAAGTTCGGCGCTATTAACAGAGGACACTAAAGGTTTATTCTCATCACATTGGGAATTTGGTGATGAGATGATGTTTTACACGAGTCCATCAGAGAATAAAGCGATTGACGATTTAAATTATGTACTTGACAGACATGTAAGTACACTAGAGCATGACAATCAACCATGTCTGCTTAAGCTCCAGAGATATACAGAGAGATGGGAGTTGTTACCTATATCAAAATACTTCGATAGAGCGGTCAGTACAGATGGTGGTCCTGGTCCATATCAATCTGAGTACTTCACACTATCGTTTGATTCTGAATCGACTCCCAATGAAATACCACCATCATCAAAAACATTCGGAGGAGATCTAACTTCTCCTATGATAAACTACCATTTCGCAGATGTATCCATAATAGACAGCTACACGTTCAATGAGATCAACGGTGTTGACTGTCAAGAGATATTGAACAGCGTTATAACTCATAGATATAGTGAAGACACTAAAACATTCAGTGTAGACGTTGAATCCGGTAACCTTGCGACCGTGTATTCAAAGTTTCAGAAGTTATTCATAGATAGTACATATGGTGGTGTTAATGGCCATGGCCATGTCGGGTGGTTACCGGATAATTCTAGAATTGAAAATTATAATATTAGCATAGCCACTAGTTGGACACCTGACAAAAATGCTAGCTTGAGTGTTGGAAGAAACAAAAAATTATTAGCAGCATTCTTACTAGGCAACTCGATACAATTCACCTCCAAGGGAAATACAGCTCGAAGATCTGGCGTGTGGATAGCTATCGACCGGTCTAATAATTATATTGACAATGATTATGAGAGTAAATTATTGGGTCAATATTTTGTGACAAGGGTGACACACAGAATAACTGCTGCTGGTTATGAGAACACAATATTAGGTGTTAAACCCTATCTATATGATATACCGGAGCAAAGATTTAACAATAATGATGTATTCATGAAGAATACAGAGTCAATACAAGTATAACATGTCAAAACAAACAACGGATCCTCACTTCATAGATATAAATCTAGCAACATCACTAGATCTGCAAATACATATGTCTGACTATATAGACCTGATAACAGATCTAACTGATGAAGTGACCACAAATCTCAATTACTGGCACCGCTTTTCGCATAGTGATCCAACCACAAGTAAGACTAATTTTTACAAAGATTTAAACAATAAAACATTAAAGTTGAAGGACAGTAATGACGGTACAGTCAAGCGTGATGTAACTAGTGACAAGCTGATGAATAAAAACTATAGAGATCAGTTACCTGACAACATGCAGATCGCGACATCATCTGGCAACAAGTATAGTAAACCAACACTAGAGTCCGGCGGCACGATGGTCGCAGCGAGTCGCAATGTTAAGACCAGATACTGGAAGGGTGATAAGGATATACAATCAACCGGTGAGTGGGTTATCGAGACGAAATCAGAAAACACTAGTGCTAAAGTTACACCTGTGTTAGACATACAAAAATCACCACCATCACCGTCAGATGTGTTTGGAATGAAGGATATGTCAGCTTGGTTTAAAATGTGGTGGATTGAGAAATTCAACACATCACACAGTGTTATAAAAAGTGATTTGATAGAGCTTCTTGGAGATGATAATGAGTTCTTCGTTGAGTTTAGTGAGAGTGTAGGTCAACTTAAGAATATAGCTGACACATACGATACTAGCACGTTACCTGTATGGGATGTCAACGTGAGCTCATACGGTGATACATACTCAATCCCCTCAACGACTGCAGGTGTCGCGAAATATTGTATGAAACCGGAATCTATTGTTTTCAGCGATCAAATATCAAAGCAAACCAACATGGTATATAGAAAAAATCTTTCAAACATGATGGAAGATCCAAGTAGAGATAGTTTAATCACCGGTACACTACCAAGCTTTCCAGGAAACAGTCATGGTAATAATTTCGTTAATGACATGCAACATTTCAGTCGGATGTATCAGAATGCTGAGACTGTCGATTCAGCCATAAGAGATCATTTGAAAGGTTTATATGATGTGTTGACACTATTAAGTGATCGTGAAAATTATATGATAGTGAATAAACCCAAACAAATAATGCTTAAGGTAGAGGATTTTACTATATCTGTTGACATGTTTAAGAACAGAATAAAATCATCTTTACTGGATGATGATAATATCACATCCAGCCGATATGGTAAATACGTCAAATACAACACCTATAAAAGTAACGATACATTAGGTTAATCAGTATCTTTTATTTCTGCATCTATCAAATCACCAGAGCTGAACAATTGTTCCATTATCTCTTCCCTTGTGAATGTACTCTTATCATCCCGCTTTTCCGCCAGAGCTTGTTTCGATTGTATATCCATTGTTTTTATTGTAACTTGAGCATCCGCACGCTGCTGCTGTATCAGTATCTTATTGAGAGTTTCAATAGCACCAGTACTAGCTTTGTATAGTTCAGCTAATGAGTGTACATCCTCTGGTTCCGGTGCACTGATAATATATTCTTTTATACTATCAATTGTTTGCATACTATCCTGTATGAGCCTGCCGGTGTTATTCAGAACAAACTGCTCTAAATCCTTTCTCTCGAGAGTGAATGGTTGTTTCTGTATTTGTTTGGCAGTTTTTGTTGTGTCCTTCAATTGATCTAACAATGAGCGTACATCTTGTTTGTCTTGTGGTTCGTCCATACGTTTAATTATTTATAATAAGTTGTGGAAAATCAAAGCCGATTATATTATAATAGAAAGATGATAACAGTACAAATACAAGGTCACGGTTCATTTGTTATACATAGTGAAAAACTAAATGATTTATTAGGATGGTTGAGAGCTAATTCGATGCCTGTTGAAGTTAACAGTAGACCACTAAAAGATGACGATACACTTTTGAACGGATGATAAATATAAAATTCAAAAAAACACATCCAGACGCGGTGTTACCCAGTGCTAATAACAAGCAGCTCAATACTGGAGATACAGGGTATGATCTAGTAGCTGTAGAGGATGTTACTATCAATCAACGCGATTCATCGACAGTGCCAGTAGGTTTAACATTAGCAGATTTGACACCAGGTTTTTGGTTCCGGATCGAACCCCGGAGCGGACTAGGTTTCAAACATAGTATACAACCACATCTAGGTGTTATTGACAATGGATACAGGGGGGATTTAGGCGTCAAGCTATACAACTTTGGTGAAAAAACATACACAGTACACAAGGGTGATAAGATTGCTCAACTAGTCGTATATCCGCTGCTACAGGCTGAATGTTCATGGTCTGATAGTGTATCAGACAGTTCCCGTGGAAGTAAGGGATTTGGAAGCAGTGATGTTTGATAACCTATGGGTTGAAAAATATCGACCTCGAGATCTTGAGGAGATAGTTTTATCTGATACCAACATCAGAGTATTATCTAAATTTAAAGATCAAAAGGAGATACCTAATTTGTTGTTTGTCGGTCATGCCGGGATAGGTAAGACGAGTCTAGCTAAGCTATTATGTTTAAATGTACTGGATTGTCAGTATCTATATATAAATGCTAGTGATGAGAATGGCATTGATACTATTCGAACTAAGGTGACCAATTTCGCTCGCACAAAAAGCTTTGATGGTAATGTTAAGTGTATTATTCTAGATGAAACTGACGGATTGAGTTTGGATGCACAAAGAGCACTACGTAACACGATGGAAGAACATGCATCTATCACTAGATTCATACTGACCGCCAATTATAAACATCGCATAATACCTCCATTGTTGAGCAGATGTCAATCGTTAGACTTGACGCCACCTATAGATAAGTGTTGTGATCGAATTGAGTTTATCCTGAATAACGAAGATGTACAGTTACCAGATAGTGATAGACCCAGGTTGATTGAGTTTATTAAAACAGCATACCCGGATCTCCGGAAGTGTATAAACGAGATACAAAAAAATGTAAACAAAAATACATTATATCTTGACGATCTAGTGAAGATAAAGGATGCATTTGTTGAAAATCTTTATAAGATCACAACACAGGGCTTAGCTATGAAAGCTAGAAAAAAAGTGATAGAGAACGAGCATGTGTTCGGAGGTGATTATAATGAGCTGTTACGCAGCTTGTTCAATCATATTGATGCATCATCTACACCATCTGATAAAAAATCACAACAACTCTTAGTTGTTTCAGAGCATATATACAGGTCTGTGTTCGTCGCAGATCCTGAGATAAATTTTTATGCTTGTCTGCTCAGTCTAACGACCGATAATTGACTTTAAGAAGCCACCTACACATCGAATCATGCTACACACACATAGCATAGGTGCACAACAACTTTTAGTGTTATCACAACATTCTGATTTCTTCACAACTGGTTTCTTTGTTGGTCTCTTTTTAGGTGCTGTCGCTTTAGCTTGTGTGACGGCTTTTTTTGGTCGACCTCTAGGTCTCTTCGGTTTTGTTGTCTTTTTCTCACTCATATTATGAAATATATTTTGCAGTGTATGAATTTGCACCGGTGACACCGGGTAATTTGGTGTTTTTATCTGCTAACCGCCGGTTAGTCTTATCACTCATACCAGTTTGTTTGACCGGGTCATTCATCAAATCTTCAGTTTGACTATCCTCCGTATCCTCTCCAGTCAGCTCTTTAGGTTTCAGGTCGACATCATCTTTACGCTTGAGTGATTCAGGTACCTCTGGTGGTCCCTCAACGTTACCAAGTTCAACCAGCTGTTGTGGTACAGTTAGAAAATGACCGTTCCAGTAACCTGGGGCAGTCTCTTGCGCGATATCTAGAAAAAAGCCATCAACACCTGATGCCTGATCAACACTTGAATTTACTGAAGGTCTCACTGCTTGTACGCTACTTACTCGGAGAATTAGATCAGATGCAGCTAATTCTCTTATCTTGTCGAGCACCTGTGCCGGTGCATCTTTACACCAATCTTCCGACTCCCAACCTTCTTTAAACTTTATAATATCACCAGTGAGATACCCTCCACCCTGCATTCTAGTGAAATTACTCTCAAATATTGTATCAAATCTACTTGTCATCGTAATTATTTATCAATCCTCCGCTCATTTCCAGCCTCCATTATAAATAATTATGTATGTCTATAAACATTAACAGAGTAGGAGCACCAACTCCAGTGGATTCTGTATCCAAAAATCAGTACAGAGATCTGTACTTGGATCTTGCTGAAAACACAAAACCTTCGAATAACGCTTCATACGGCAAAACAACTCAGACTGACATACATGCATCTATTGATGAAGGTTGTATCATGAACAGTTTAACAAATCTGTTCAACACAGTACCAGGACAAAAAATATTGAATCCCGAGTTCGGTATAAATCTTATGCAATGGTTGTTCGAACCTGTTAATGAGTTCACAGCGCGTGAGATAGGTGAGGCGATACAATTCGGTATAACAAAATTTGAACCCAGGATACAACTCACGCATGTATCAGTAATTTCAGATCAAGAAAAAAATCAGTACATAATCAAGCTAGCTATACAGATTCCTAGCTTAAATATAAGTACAACCCATGATGCAGCCTTGAATCAATTTGGATTTGAATTTTTAACAGAAAATGAGTAAGAACTTAACAGAATACAACTTACCGGAAACGGCATACACAACATTTGATGCAGAGAGTCTCAAATCTTTGATTATCGAGCGATTGACCGAACAAGGTACATTCACGGATCAGATATACGAGGGTAGTAACTTGTCGTCATTTATCGATGTAATCGCTTACAGTTATCATGTGTTGCTCTTTTATTTGAATCAAACTGCTAGTGAAAGTGTGTTTACAGAGTCAACAATATATGAGAATGTAAACAGGATAGTGAAAGTCTTGAATTATAGCCCTCTAGGTTATCAGACATGCTCATTATCATTCGAGACAACAGCAACTGAAGACCTTGTTCCAGGTACGTATACAATACCAAGATACACATTCATAAACAACAACGGGATAGCCTACTCATTGAACAAGGATATATCGTTCACAAAGTATACCACTGGTGAGGAAAAAATTGATGTTATCGGTGACAATTATTTATTGTATCAAGGCAAGTGGATCGAGAGTGTTCCGGTGGAATCTACTGGTGCTGATTTCGAGACAATTGCACTGGCAGTTAACGGTGAAGATAAGAAAATAGATCACTTTAATGTCAATGTGTATGTGATGAGTAAAAATGATGGTAAGTATTATGAGTATAGTGAGACAACATCACTATATCTGCATAAATCTACTGATCATGTGTTCGAGAAGAGGTTGAGTGAGGATATGTCATATGAGATAAAGTTTGGTAACAACATAAACGGCCGAAGGCTGGAACCTGGCGATAGTATACAGGTATACTACCTTGAATCGATTGGTGATGAGGGTAGAGTTGGTTCTAATTTCCTAGATGATAGCAAGTTTGTATTGATGGGTACAACGAAATACAATGACATAATGAAGGACACCCGTGCTGAAAACATTAATTATATAACACTGGATAGTATAGAGATGTTGCAGTTGACAAACAATTCTCCCAGTACATTCGCACAAGAACGGGAATCCATTGAAGATATAAAACGTAAAGCTCCTATACACTATATTAGCCAAGATAGACTCGTGACATTAACCGACTTCAAGACACACATCTCAAAGAATTTTGATGCATTACTCTCATCATCCGATGTTGTGGATAACAACACATATCTAGATGGTCATTTCAAATATTTAGCTGAAGAGTTAGGGTTGAACAATCCTTTGACTGAGAGTAGGGTGATGCAGAGTCACCTGGATTATGCCTCCACTAGTACAGGAAACAACATCTACATATACGGTGTACCTAAAATAACACAAAATACATCACTCCTACCAATGACGACCTTTCTCAATCCAGCTCAAAAGACCTTAATTACAAATGAAGTGAGTCGATTGATGATGGTGTCACACCAACCCATAATGATGGATCCAGTGTATGTTGCAGTGAGTATATCGACTCGAACCGCCTCAGAGCCTGAAGTGATAGATCATATTGAGAACACAACACTCGAGGTCAAGCGTGCTAGTGCTGTATCACGTGATGATTCAGCGATAGTGAATCAGATTATACAAGTGATGACAGACTATTTTGCTAATGGTCAAGTGACGCTCGGTCACTTGATCGATCTACCAGAATTAAGTCAGCAATTACTGAGTATACCTGGTGTTGATGAGATAACAACAGTTCGTACGGACACTGGTCAGAGAACACCAGGTATTAGTTTATGTGTATGGAACCCGGTATATTCTGAGATGGATGTCAATATAACCAATCAGAGTATTAAACTACCATATTTTAAATATCCATATTTGAATGATGCATTCGGATTGAAGGACAAAATAACAATAGTCAAATAGCACATGGCAACATACTCACAGTTAGTTGGATCAAGCTACACGGATGTTGTAGTACCGATCACATCAGATAATGGATTAGGTACCATAGATACATGCAAAACAACACTAACCGGATACACACTACCCCAAACACAATTCACATTCACAGCAGAGTTATCCTCGCTAGATAACACTTATATCGGTGCTAGTATGGATAAATTGATCTGGGATCTCGGGGACGGTACATACAGCACCGGTGTGAGTGTGACAAAACACTACCCATACCCAGGTGAATTTCAAATCACAACAATTTTTACAGATCAAAACGGAGTGACACATCGCAACAGATTGTCACAAACAATCCGAGTGTTGAATTATATACCAGACAGTCTAGTGTGGTACACACCCACTATTGCTGATCCATTTGGTGGTAGACCAGAACGAGCTGTGTGTGGTGCACCTAGTGAAGATTTATCAATATACAGAATGAACAGCTGGCAGAGCTGGCCGATGGTTAGCGGTGATGGTGGGTATTATATCAATCTATATTCCACTGGTAGTAAGAGTCGACCACTATCCACCAGGCAGTATGAATCAAACCCGGATACACATTTCATTCCTAGTTGGAGATTCGTGGAGAATAAAGAGAGTAAGTTGCCGGTTGAGCGTGTGCAAACTGATAATGAGTTTGTATACGTCAAGGTGGTGGACAGCGAACTTGTGCGGGTCCCTAGTGATGATATAGATGCAATTTTCGCCGGGACCTCCGGCATGATGACAGTCAATTATATTGACGATAACCCGAACAGATTGACAAGTGCAAGAAGTGTGGAGGCATCAAAGAATAACGCTGGTGCTACACAATCTAACACCAATGTAACTACAGAAGAAGCGGAGATGATGAATTTAGGATTGGAGGATAGAGACATAATATTATACGCATCATTTGATACATCCAAATTCCCGGTTTCCAATGGTGACAGAGACATTGATAAGTTTGAGTTGATGAAGAGTAACTATTTTCAGGTATATGAAACTCAAAAGGTTGGTTTACCTATACAGATAAAATTTAATAGTCCGAGAGAGTTGTCGTTAACCACCACCGGAATACATGAAGATGGCTTTCAGATATCTGGTAACAAATTTGTAAACTCACCGCTGCCGCTTGTGGTGAGCACGATGGATTTATCAAGCAACACACTCAACACCGAGGAATTGGCACCACTATCTTCACGATGGACTGCCGAGAGTCAGCACTTCTCTGGTGGCGACATAACCACCGATGTGCTCACTGCGCAGGGGTTCGTAACATTGTACCTATCCGGTAATGACAGTAGCTTCACACAACTCAAATCTGTGTATCGAACAGATGATGATTTCAAGGTGTGGGATATAGGTCAGATCCTTCCGGAGCAAGTAGAGAACAAACAATTGAGAATACTCCTGGCCGACAGGCGTGACAATACATTACTAACCACACCATTTGAGGATAACACACGGAACCGAATAGTATCATTATTGTACAGTGAGATACATCCTGATCAGCAAGAGGAGCTAATCTATACAAATATATCGGACCACAGTTACCCGGGTGGCAAGCCTCGTGAGTGGCAAACTCGTGCCGGTTTGAAGTATTACGGATTTGTTTTACCGACGTCAAACTTCACAGAATCAGGATACGTTGATATGGAACTCAAAGACGCAACAGAGAAGTTCGATCACACCGGCAGTTGGCTCACATATGTTAATTTTAATGTCGAGGAGAGTAGTTTTGACTTTGATAAAACAAAATATAGATTTTACGCACATACACTGATCGATCCACCAGAAACTTTTACATACGATGTGGCATATTACTATATAACCAACCCTACTAATGATAGACTCTGGCAGATAAAGCCTGTGTATCATCGGGAGTATAGTTATGGTGATGATGGGTTCACTCAGACATACACACCACCCATATCAACACAAACTCCAGGTAACAGCGGCATGTATGGTTTGGCGGTTGATACACTTGGTGATGTGATTGCTGTTGATGGTGACACGGACAAGGTCATCAGATACTGGCGCAACAGAACCAGCAGATCAGAACATGCGCTATCTGATATTTTACCGGAAGATGTAACATGTAATCATTGGCCTAAAGATCCAGATGCATATGGATACACTCCTAGTAGTGTGTCATTGGATAAAAAATTAGATTATTGGGTCACTTTGTATGACGCTGTGTCAACAGTAAAATTTTCCGGTGAGACCAATCTACCCATTGCTTATGCTGTACCATCCACCCCCAATTATCTAGCAGATGTCCGCACAACATCTCCATCCTCACACTGGACAATAGATCCTGAATATCAAATGAATATTGTGGGTGGACGACCCGGGGAGTACGGTGAGAATATAATCAATCCATCGATGGTAGAGACTTGTGTCAATAATGATATTGTCGTGACATATACAAACCCTCTGTGTAGCTTCATAGCCAGATACGACTCAACCGGACAGTTGAAGAACAAATATGAATTTCCTGGTGAGGATCGATATTTCTCCGGAGATGTATGTGTTGATGTTAGTGATCATGTGTGGGCGATAACTGAGAGTACCGGGTTGACTTTTGATGGTCAACCAGATGATCAGGTGGCAAGCATGCTATATGCATTTGATGAGGAACTGACACTCAGATTTGTTGTCAGTTCACTCGAGGGTACAGATTATCAGGACATGCTCAAACCGGCTCCACCAAAACGTGAAGAGATTGATATCATTATAAACATGGAACAAGAGTATAATTATGATACTCAAGAGTACTATGAAACTGCAATTCTAGTTGATGGTTATGGTGACAGTGTAAATCCACAATTGACATTATATGAGGGTAATGTATATCATTTTGAAAATCAGTATTACAACAGAGGCAAACACAATTTAAAATTTCAATATATAATACCAGAAAATTCAACATTACCAGCTAGTGCAGTTCCATTCGAGTATGCAAAATCTGGAGATGTAATCACACAGGATGTATCTGGTAACGATTCTTCTAGAGTCTCAATTGAGATCACTGATGAGACACCTAAGAGGTTTTTGTATGTTGATAGAAATTACCCTAACACCATCGCGCTAGTTGTAAACGTGATACCTAAACCCAAGATTGACAGCCGGCAAGCAGATACATTCAAATATATGAACAACGCTAGCTTCATCACACCTGATGTTAAAAACAACATTTGGATATCATGGGGGAAGAGATTCTGCTCGAGATACAACACTATGAAGAACGAGATAGACATGACTGTTGCTGTTGGCTCAGCATATGATGACCCAAGATATCATCCACTGTCTGCTGAAACTCATGACCGAAGAGACAACGCCGGGAGGAGATCGGTGGTTGAAGGTTTAGCGATGGACACCGCGAACAATCTACTGATCATAAACAACAACGAAAAAGTGTTATATTCACTAAACTCCGATCAACCTACGTTGAGTTCATTTATAAAGATAGAGGATTATCAGATACCATATGAAGAGTTTAACTGGGTGGAGAGCATCTCTAGTGATGATGAGGCCACAAGAGATGATTTTATGTTGTATCCTGAGAGTCATATGACTAAGGAACAGATCAAGGTGTTTTTAAACAACGTCAATTTCTCCGGGACGGAAGAAGAGAAAATGCAAGCGTTCATCAACTATAATAACACGATGACGATATCCGGAGGAGATAGTAAATTCCGCACTGCCCATGGAGCTAACCCTGTATCTGCTACTGGATTTGAGTCTGAAATTTGCGCGTTTGGAGACTGGACTGGTTTCCGGTGGATCAACAAATATGATGATAGAGCAGTGGCAAGTGATGAGACCACAGGGTTTGTAAGTGTCACTGGATCATCAAATGAATTTGATTTGATTAAATCCACAGGCACAAATGAAATAGTTAAGGTTAATGAAGATATTGATTTCGCGGGTGTGTTGAGATCATATATGAAGCAACCAAGTCTGGTGAATAGCCCTAAGTTGTATGAAGAGTTATTAACAGCAGTTTTCGGTACAAACACGTCATCAGTCAACTCTTTAGGTAAGCGAGTATATGAAAGAATTTCAAATTATATCGAAAACACAGTTGATATAGACACATGCACTATAACAGCACTACACGGCCTGGCGGAGATGGTCAATTATAACCTAACCGGTGTTGGTTACACCTTCCCGGCAGACATGCAAAGATTATTAGACATACTGTCAATAAGTTACACACGACTGAGAGGAACAGCTGTAACTGAAGAACTAGATTTTGAGAAGTATGGCAATTGGACGCAACAGACTGCGGGTGTGAATTTAGGTCATGAACTGTTGTTTGTATTTGATTATAGAGCAGACCATGGCTATTCAACTGGTGATTATGTTAAGTATGGTAAAAATTATTATGAGTGTGTAGAGAGCATATCAAATGTAACACCCAGCAAACTGTCTGAATACTGGATACATCACCCACGTGGTGAGATTAGAGCTATAACCCCATCGCGTGGTAGAATAGTATATAATAAGATGTCTGAAGATCAACAACTAGAATATGATGGTTTTGAGGACTTTTATCAGCAAGAGGTCAACTTACGAATACAATTGATACAAAATCTAGATCTGGCGGTGGATAAAAAGGTAGTGTTACATAACGAGACTACAGGTGAATTTAATCTCGTACAAGGTCGGACGATCCGCTTGGAAGATGGCCGGACATACAAGATGACGCTGCATGATTCTAATCATATCAAAATAACGACACCTAATCTGTCTCGACCACTACACCCCGAGCATGTCGCGACAGTTGATGATTATGAACCACTGTATACTGAAACAGATGATGGTGTTATCACTGTTATAGGTCAAGATAATCACAACATGACAATAGTTTTGTTCAGGAACCGGAATTATAGATTTGAAGTTGAGAGTTTAGACCACCCTATCATAATAACAGAATCACCCGGACCTAGCGCTGTACCGACAACATATGTAAATGATCAATTTGTAGAACTAGGTAAAATAAACATAAGCACCATGGATGACCCGGTACATGGTTTGCTTCCAACAAAACTATATTATCAAAGCACAAAGGATCACACCATATCTGGAACTATCATAATAAAAGATGTAGATGCCACTATTGGTTACTCAACACTGTATGATGGATTGACATCATATTCATTGAACCTGTCGGTTAGTGGCCATCGAGAATTGGATCAACTTGGATGGGGTATGGATTTTCCTGCTAATGGAAGTGCATGGCAGTATTATAGTCTGTTTGAATATGTTGAACCAACTGTAGATCAAGTAAAATATATAAACAATGTTATAGACTGGGACAGCAATCAAACAACAGTCAAGCAAGACACACCATTTGCGTCTTGGTATGAAGAGGGTGGTATCGCACAAACTATGATAGAAAAAACATTGAGAGAAGGTTTAGGTATGATGGATGGTATGGACTCAATAAGTAAATGATATGACCTATGATTTAACAAGTCTAACGACGTTTGTACCGGAAAACAGTATAATCAATGAGATTCATGGTGGTGATGCAATCAAGCCTTATAGTTATACACAGTGGCTCGAGCAGTCAAACTTCACAGGAAACCAAAATCGAAACCACTCAACAGAATACAACAAATATATACGTGAATGGAATGATCGTGTGATTAGAAGGAAAACAAAGTACAGCAAGCAAGACAGATACAAGTTGTTGATTAAGAATATATCATTAAATTATACCACAGATGAAGAGAAGAGGTTTCTCACAAACATTGACTACGATAACGAGCGACATGTTGCTGCAGCAACCACCTTTTTCGCGAAAAAAATTCAAGAAATATCCACGTATTATTCAGCTGCTCGACAAAACATAAAACAATCTAGTACCCGTGCTGGAACAACAGGATCAATAACATCAATTGAAAGATTGATATATAATGAAATACCTAAGCTTGTTTCTGAGAGGAGTATTATAGGCAATCAAAAAGTAGAATCAATTAGAGTAAGTAAGACCAAAGTTAGTGTAAATGACTTGTATGAAGTTGATGCACATACACAAACAAAAATACCGATTGTATTTGACAAGGATATATTCATAGATATACAACAATCGATCGAAAATCTGGTTAATGAGTGTCTGCCAGTATTAGAAATATCTCCAGGAATATCCTTGACATTGAGTAATCAAATTGAAGCTACCGACACAACTATAAATCTACTTGATTACGAAAACTTCATCGATTATACAAAATCTCCTGACAATTTAAACATTTATAATGTAGAGAAGTATCTACCTAAATTAACAGGAGCTGATATGTACACTATTTCAGATGGTGAGTTGAGTTTGTTGTTTGTCGGAGAAAATAAACATAGAAACATTTTACACACCGGTGGACCACATGTGATCACGTCTAGTTCTAAGAGTTATAAGACTAGGTCTCAACTGGGAAGATTGTTTGTACCGAGTAATATGGGCGTGTTGTCTTATTATAGTCACAAGCCAATTACAACCATTTCAACGGATACTGATATACAGGCATTACCAGACCCGTACAGAATAAACACAACCAACGTCACGTTGATTGAAGATAATGTTGAATGGGTGAAGGCTTCATCAGCTAATGACGGATTGGCTGGAGATATAGTGGATGCCAACAGATTACCTAAATTCTTTTCATATAGGTCTGATGAAGAGACCAAGTTGTACACCGGATTGGGAACCAGCAGGTCCTATGATCCTGTTGGGTTCTTCACAGGTTATGCCAATTCTAATTGGGCCAATGCAGATGTATTTTCGGTGGATGCAGCGAACATATATGATATTGATTCTAGACAGGATACGTTGATGATAGGTGATCATACTGTCACGAGTTGGAGTTCAGATATATATGGCAATCAATATGCTTTATACAAGAAAACACCAACAAAAAATCCGAGCGCATTCATATTTGGAGAATCAGAAGAAGATTATGAAACTAATAGTGTTTGTGTGATAATTGATGGTGGTAATACATTGAAACCACGTCCAAAATATTGGTCTGATGGTGTTTCATTCAAGATATATGAAGGTGGTCGGAGATGGGGTATAGATTCTAAAATAGAGCAACAGATAAACATGACACTATTTGAAGACCTCCGGCAAATGATACGGATTGTAAATTCCGACGGTACAACACGCGAGGTGATTGAAGAGAAGAACGCGTGGGACTTCCAACCAAACAAAACGAGAACGGAAATGGTTTCCACGCGGTTGACGTATCATGGATTTAAGAAAAAAGGTCTGGAGCCAGTGTATGACGAGCAAGCGTATGGTGGATTGTTCACTGATCAGACATGTGGGCAGATAGACCCGAGCAACCGAGAGTGTGTGATTAGAGACAACTATGCGTTCAGTACGTTTAGTGATGTGATCAGTGCATTGAGTGGTGAGAACTATTATGTATCTGCATCTGAACCCCTCACCGGGAGAAAGGATGCGTTTGAAGTGTATTTCAACACTGGTTATAGTGAAGATGTAACATTTTCTGACACCACAGTAAATAGTGCCACTGAATTGTTTGTGAGTGAGGATGTTGATGCTGGTAATTTCACTGGTAGTAATTGTTTTGATGAGCTACAAGCTGAGTTTGTTTATGAGATTGAAAGTGACACACAATTTTATAACAAACCGTTGAATATAAGCAGAACCAAATTGACAGAAACGGAAGATGTTGAAGATATTGACACAACACAATACACAAGAGATCAACTGGGCGGTGAAATATACTACAGATCGTATAATGATGCGATCATCAAACCACTCACTGAAATATTAGCCGAGCTAGCAGTGGATTTTGGAGATTCAACCGGAACTGATCGAGAAAGATTCATCAAGCAGGTTGATGGAGGTGTGTTGAACATGGAGATGTTTTTTGATGTGATATACATACAGACCGAAGAATTTATATATCTTGAAAAGGTTAAATTTGATGAAGATACCAACAAGATGCTCAAGAGTGATTATCCGAGTGTGTTAGTTCGTACAGAAATTGGTCCTGTTTCAAGACATGTGCAACCCATATATAATAAGAGAACACATGAACTAGTCTATGGTCAGATAATGAATGATGAGA
>Ga0181377_1000023_pt1 | contig 72470 bp, 95 predicted proteins | sample LowvirmetaG_9_FD_130160 | JGI IMG/M metagenome (GOLD analysis project Ga0181377, IMG submission 130160) | Marine viral communities from the Subarctic Pacific Ocean - Lowphox_13 viral metaG | ecosystem: Environmental > Aquatic > Marine > Oceanic | place: Subarctic Pacific Ocean | collected...
CAGGATTAACAAATGTAATGGTTACTAAATGTGAAGAACGTGGTGATGTAATGACAATCATTGACCCATCGTTATACACTGAAACAAATCTTGCTGGTGTAACTGCAAAAGCTGAAAACTTTGATTCATCATATGCAGCAATGTATTGGCCATGGGTACAGATTGCAGACCCTGCTACAGGTAAATATATATGGGTACCACAATCGGTAATCATGCCAAGTATTTATGCATTTAATGATAAGGTTGCTGCAGAATGGTTTGCTCCTGCTGGTTTAAACAGAGGTGGACAGGAAACAGTTGTACAAGCTGCAAGAAAATTAACACATGCTAATAGAGATGTATTATATGATGGAAACGTTAATCCGGTAGCAACATTCCCTGGTGAAGGTGTTTGTGTATGGGGACAGAAAACTTTACAAAAGAAAGCTTCTGCTCTTGACCGTGTAAACGTAAGAAGATTATTAATCAATCTTAAAAAATTCATTGCATCAGTATCTAAGTATTTAATATTTGAAAATAACACTACTGCAACAAGAAACAGATTCTTGGCTCAAGTAAATCCATATATGGAATCAGTACAACAGAGACAAGGTCTTTATGCTTTCAAGGTAGTAATGGACGAATCAAACAATACACCAGATGTAATTGATAGAAATATAATGAAAGGTGATATATTTATCCAACCTGCTAAAGCAGCAGAATTCATTGTTATTGACTTTAACATTATGCCAACAGGCGCAACATTTAACGATTAAGGATATTTATATTAAATAGGAGATAAATAAATGGCAAATTTAATAGACCCAACAGAACTAATGTTCACAGCTTTTGAACCAAAGGTAAAAAACAGATTCGTATTTTACGTTGACGGTATACCTTCATACCTTGTAAAAAAGGCAAACAGACCAAAGATTGTGAACAATGAAACTGAAATCAAACATATTAACAATTCTAGATTCATTAAAGGTAGAAGTAACTGGGATGCTATAACAGTAGAACTTTACGACCCAATTGTACCATCAGGCGCACAAGCTGTTATGGAATGGGTAAGACTACACCACGAATCAGTAACAGGTAGAAATGGTTACGCTGACTTTTATAAGAAAGACGTAACAATCAATGTACTTGGACCTGTAGGTGATAAGGTAGAAGAGTGGAGCGGAAAAGGCGCATTCATTACAGATGCTGATTTTGGAGAGATGAGTTGGGACGAAGATGGAACACCTGCTACAATCACAATGACTATAAGATGTGACTATTGGGTGCTACAATACTAATAAGCCATTATATTATATATTAAATTTAGCCTGCTGTTTTATGCAGGCTATTTTTTTGCACTTTTTTAAGTTCATATATATTTATATATACTAGTTATACAAAACAACACAAGGAGTTATATAATGGCAAAAATGACCGACAACTATCCTGGAAAGGAAATGTCAAACGACGAGTTAAAACAACAACTTATTAAAGACGCTAATATTAGCGAAATCAAGAAATCAAAGTTTCCAACTGAAATTATAGATTTACCAAGTAAAGGTTTACTATATCCTGAAGAGCATCCGCTAAGAACAGGTAAAGTAGAGATGAAATACATGACTGCTAAGGAAGAAGACATTCTAACGTCATCTAATCTTATCCAGAAAGGTGTGGTAATAGATATGTTATTGCGTTCACTTATTGTAGGTAACGGAGAAGGAAGTAAAATAAACTATGACGACCTACTATTAGGAGATAAAAATGCAGTAATGATTGCAGCAAGAATATTAGGTTATGGTGCCGAATATCCAGTTGAAATAACTTGTCCTAAATGTAATCATAAAGAAACTGTTGAAATAGACCTAGCTTCATTAGAAAATAAAGATGTAGAAATAACAGAAGGAAATTCATTTGAATTCGAACTACCTTTAAGTAAAAAGGTTATAGGATTTAGATTATTGACACATGCAGATGAAGAAAAAATCCAAAATGAAATTAAAAGAATGAAAAAGAAAACTCGTTCTAATGTAGTTTCATATGATTTAACAAGTAGATTGAAACAGCTAATTACATCGATAGATGGTGAAGATAGCAGAATGGCAATAAATAGTTTTGTAGAAAACGAGTTTATATCAAGAGACTCATTGGCTTTTAGAAACCATATTGAAACTGTATCACCAGATGTTAACATGACAACATACCACGAATGCTCAGAATGTGGTGCAGAATCTACAGTCACAATACCTATGACCGTCGACTTTTTTTGGCCTAGGTCTTAATTATAAGGCCGTTTTACACCAGCAGATATTTCAGCTTATCTATCACGGGAACGGTGGGTATACTCACACAGATGTATACGAAATGCCTATATACCTTAGAACATTTTATTTACGTGCACTAAACAAACAGCATGAAAAAGAACAAGAAGCAGTAGAAAAAGCACAAAAAGGTAAAAGTCCTCGTAAAGGTATAAATCGTCCTACATTCTCAAAATCTAATAGAAGTTGATATTTATATAAAACTAATTTAGTATAAGATGGAGAGACATCAAATGGAAAGCAAGCTTAGAGAATACGTAAGAAAAATAGCTACAGAAAAACTTTCTGAAAACAAAGACATTACAACAGAAGGATTAATTGATAGCGTGCTTAATCACATATCCGATGTACTTAAAAAATCAAGAGATGCAAGGTTTGAAAGAGAACTAGATTCTATCGCAAAAAAGAGTCCAGGTGCTAAAAAGAAGGTTGATAATTTTAGAAAAAATCTTAAACAGGCAAATGATAATATTGCAGTTGTTGATAAACTTGCAAGCGAGCTAGGTCTTTAATAAATGGCAAGTGATAAAGACATACAAAATCAAAATGAGTTAAACAAAGGCATTGACGAGCAAGGTCAGAAGCTTGGAGCGATAAAAAGTCTTATAGATGATATATTTAAGACTGAAACCTTAATCACGCAAGAAGCTATCGAACGTGCAAAACAAACACGAGAGCTTTCAAAGCTAGCTAATATATCATACGGACAAGCAAAGCAGTTTCTTTCAGCGACAGAGAAACAAAGAGATTTGCAAGAAGAGCTTAACAATAAAATAAAGCAACAAGGTATAGACAATTCAGCAATCGTAAAAGACCAACAAAGAATAAATGACTTATACAATAAAAGATTAGAAAGCGAACAAAAGGTCGCTGAATATTTTAGCTCATTTAAAAATACATTAGAAGATGCATTTGCAGTTGTAAACGATTTAAGCGTTTCAACAGGGCTGTTTGCTATTGCACTTATAGATGCAGCTTCAGAATTTGCCAATACAATGGCCGATGCATCAACTAATTTAGGAATATCTACAGAGCAAGCAGCAGGCCTGGCAGATGAAATGGTATCTGCAAATCTTCAAACTGCACTATTCGGTATAGGCACAAAGGATAATCTATCCGCAATGGAAGGTTTGGCAGAAGCTTCAGGAAATTTAAAAGACATAACAGGTGAAGCTGCAGCATCAGCAGCAATATTATCAAAACAGCTTGGTACAGGTGCAGAGGTAACAGGTAGACTTTTAGGTATAATGCAATTAACCGAAGGTGCTACTGTTGATTCTGCAGTTGCATCACAAGAGCTTATTGGAAATTTAGCAAGAGGTGCAGATCTGCGTATAGGAAAAACAGTATTAGATGTTGCAGATAATTTAGAGCTGACAGCAAAATTTAGTGAAGTTTCAGTAGAGAATCTAGGACGTATGGCTGTTGAGGCTGGAAAGCTAGGAACAAATTTAACACAGCTATCTGCACTAGGAGATAAGCTTCTCAATATTGATGAGGCAAGAGCAAGTGCTATGGAATTAAGCGTTATGCTTGGCCGTCAAATAAATGTTGATAGAGCTCAGGCACTTGCATATGAAGGTGATATTGTTGGTGCTGCCAACGAATTGCTAACTCAGCTTGGAGGTATTGAAGCATTTAATCAGATGGATGTTTACCAAAAAAGACAAGCTGCAGAACTTTTAGGTGTTAGTGTACTTGAATTAGAAAAACAACTTATCAAACAATCACAGCTTACTGTAACAGGAGAAAGACAAGCAACAGCATTTGAAAAATCAGCAGCATATGCACAGCGTATGGGAGGCTATTTAAAGGAAAATGCATCAGTGCTTCTTGCAGGAACAAACAACGCACTGTCAATAGGAAAAGCTTTATTTGCAAACAATGGATTGCTATCAGGTATGGGAGCAAAGCTAAAAGGATTTGCAGGAAAGTTAAGTCCTAAAAATTTATTTGGTGGTGCAGTAGATAAAACAAAAAATGCTATTTCAGGCACTGCTGATGGTGTTAGTAAAAAGGCAGCAGGTGCTGTAAAAGGCAGTGACTCAATAACACCAAAACAAAAAGGTGGTGGAATTAAAAAAGGACTACAAGATTTAGCTGCAGGTCTTAGGTCAATGGGTAAAGGAACATTAAAAGGTATTGCAGCATTAGCATTAACAGGACCAGCTTTGGTTATGTCATTGCCGGCTATACCGTTTCTTGCGTTTATGGGATTAACACCACTTAAAATGTTAAGAAGCAATCTTCAAGGATTAGGTGCTGGACTTAGGTCTATGAGTAAAGCAGGAGTAGGAGCATTGGTTATGGCTCTTGTAGGACCAGCGTTAGCACTAGGTACATTAGCAATACCGTTCCTAGCATTTATGTCAATTCCAGGATTGGCTGTAGGTTTAACTGCAAACTTTATAGCATTATCTACAGGACTGACTGCACTAGGTAATCCAGCAACTGCAGTATTTGCACTAATAGGAATTGGACTTTTAGGATTGTTAGGTGCTGCAATGATACCATTTGCTTATTCACTTTCATTAATTACTCCACTTATTGACTCATTTGGAAATACAATTGTAAATGTATTTGGAACAATACCACCTATTATAGAATCGGTTGGTAATGCTATATCAAATGTTGTAGGTTCGATTGGTGGATTCTTTCAAACATTATCTACACTCGACCCATTACAGATATTGTCACTAGCACCAGCACTAGGAGCGTTAGGATTTGCAGGTGTATCTATGATGGTTGGAGCTCCAGGATTTATTGCAATGGCAGCAGGTATAGGAGTACTTGCAGGAGCATTAACATTACTAGTACCTTTAATGCCAGTTATGGATAAGCTAGCGTCACTAGGCATTTTAGGTCCAGGAAACATAGAAGGCGGAGGTGCTGAAGCTGGAGGAGGTGAAGATAAGTCAGATGTAATTGCAAACAAGCTTGATGAACTTATCTCTGTTATAAGAGAAGGTGGTAAAGTTGTTATGGACGGAAAAGAAGTAGGGCGAGTAATTAATCTAGCATCAGGACCTATAGGAGCATAACATGGCATTTAATTTTAAAAATTTAGAAGAGTTCTTTAATAAAAGCAGTAAGAACATTACATTTCAAAGAACAAATACTCAGCCTCTTAGTAGTATGACACCTCAGCCTGTTGCAGGTACATTTGGTAGAAATATAGAATATTCTACTCAAGAGCCTAGTAAACCGCTAGGTTCGACTCCTGGTAAATCTACACTTCCTGTTGTAAATCCTATGCAGCCAACGTCAATAAAGCCCACTGCAATATTAAACAGTCCACTTGGACAGACACCTGAAAAATCAACAGCTATACCAATATCGCCTTTTGGACAGACACCTGAAAAATCAACTGCAGTAACTAGACCTATGCCAGCGATAACAGAAAAAGAAGGTGCACTTTTAAAACTATATACTAGCTTAGGTACTTCAGACAGAAGAGCAACATTTGCAAATCCAGCTGGAGGACCAAAAATAGGTAATTCTGTAACAGACACAGGTTTTATAGGTATATTAGGAAAACCTGGCGAACCTATGAGTTTTACGTTTAATGAAAAAGCAGGTCAATCATCTCACAACTGGACAAGACTACAGTATAACAATCAGTATAGAATGGTTTCAGGTGATAGTGGTAATATGGAACCTTTGGCTTCGTTAAAAAAGAAATCAGGCATTGCTGGTGGTCCTGATGATATAGATAGTTTTTATAAAAAGGTAGGCAAAAACGATTTTGTAAGTTTAAGAGATGAAGCGCAAAGAAATAATCCTAGAGCTCCACTATGGCTAAAGGCACCACTTGTTCAAAGAGGTATACAGAGAGGTAAAGATAATCCTAAAGGTATATTTGAAAGAATTAATGAATTAACTGCACCTGTAATAGATACTGTAAGAATAGGAAAATATATGGCTAGTCCTGACGGATTGCTTTTTAATCTTAAACAGTTTGGTTTACAGGCTACAAATCCAAAAATGCAATATGGAACAGATTTACATCCTAGTAGAATATATAATCCTTTAGCACTTGCTTTACAAGTACCTTCAAACGCCTTAGGTATACATGCTGATAGACATTTCCTAGGCCAGTTAAATACACCAGAAACAAATTACGAAAGAGTAATACAAAACCTAGAGCTTGCAGGTAAAAACAGGCTTATAAGTCTAGGTGAAGATATGGAATTAGGATTTTTTACAAATCCACGTAAAGGTATAATGCCTCAAAAAATAAAAGGTTTAGAAAAACTTTATACAAAGTTCACAGTTCTACTTGCAAAAATGAGAGGCAAAGGAGAACCTATAAAAAGACTATCAGGCTTGATGGGACCTCATTCATTTTTTGGAATAGGCCAAACAACAATATATAAGCATACTTCTGGTAGAAGATTAAAAAGCGTATTTTTATATACACCTGAGGAACCTTATTATAAGAAAGCTGCAACAACTCATTATGATGACGGCAAGATATCAGAAGCAGGTAAAGGTGAACAAAACGAAGATTTATCATTAGAGATATTAACATATAAAGGCGAATACAATAATGAACCTTATGAGTCAGACACACCTGATGGAAAAGGCTTTCCAAAAGCAACAGGACCTATTGACCCAAGTGGTATAAAACCAGGTGAGTTTAAGTCACTAGATTATAACACGCTCTACGAATTTGCAAGAGCACCTAAAACATTTAGAGATTTTAGAAAAGGCCAAGATGACACATATGAAAAGAATTCTGTTGCAAGAATAGGCATTTCAGATTATGGCGCAACAAAACCAGGTGAATCAGAAGATGACATAAACTATGATAGTGATTATGTAAAAATTAGAATTAATGATATAGCAATGAGAGCATATATTACTGATATGACAGACAAGCTAAATCCTTCATTCACAGGTATAACATATGCAGGTAATCCTGTAGAATCTTATATGTTTGACAAAATATCTAGAGAATGGTCACTTTCACTTACAGTTCCAGCATTTACAAAAGGTGAGTTAAAAAATAATTATAAAATACTTAACGACCTAATGAAAACAATTTCTCCAAAACTTTATGGAGGTGTTGCTGGCGGCCAAATTAACAAAATAACAGTTGGTGCACTTTGGACTGAGGTACCTACAATTATAGATAACTTTGATTATAAAATTAACTTTGATGCTGGTTGGGATATAGCACTAGGTGAGGACAATGAAACTGCAGGCTTTGAATTGCCTATGCTGTTTGACATTACAATGTCAGGTAAATTCCTTGTTAATCACGATGGTGAAATATGGACAGACAAAGGTAATTTCTTTAATGAAGAGATATGGGCGTAAAATATGAAAAGATATGAACCAAATCAACAAAAAACTACAGACAAGTTTAACAAAACTAATAAGCGTGTATACGGAACAATAATATATCCTAAGATTGAAAGACACGAAACTGACATATACATAGATGTTATTTCAGAAGACAGAGTTGACAATTTGGCATATCAGTATTATGGTGATGTTACTCTTTGGTGGATAATTGCAAATGGCAATAAGCTTGATAGAGCTTCTCAATATGGTATTACTTCTAGACAAGAAGGTGGTGTAGGTAAAGGTTCTATGTTTATTGCACCAGGACAGAGAATACGCATACCAAATCCTGATAGAGTTGGTGATATCATTGCTGAATACAATGAAATGTTACAGCAGCGAATATATAAGTTATAAGATATGGCAGACAGTAATTACATAACAGGTAGGCCTATGCCTGCAAAGCTTATTTCTGAAATGAACCGAAGAGGTTCTGCAGGAAGAGCAACTTCTTGGCACGTTTCTAAAAAGGTGTGGATAGAGTTAAACTCAGGCTCAAGTAAAAAATATAAAATAGCAGGATTTGAAAAAAGGACTGTTCAAGATTTTTATGACAATTCAGATGGTGGAGGTAGAATTGTTCCTAAGCCTATTGTTAATAGCGTAAGTATAAGTACCACAGGAACAAACGGAGCTATGAGAAAAGCTACAGTCAGTTTTACTGCTTATTCAATAGACCAATTAAAAAAAATACAAAAGGCATATTTTATTCCAGGACTATCATGCTTAGTTCAATGGGGATGGAACATTAAGTCCAGTGATGGTTCTGCTGTAAAAAGGTTTCCATCAAGAACATTTAAAAGTTTCTTTGACGGACAGAAGCAAATAAACGATTGGATTGAGCAACAGGAAAATTGTATGGATGCCATGTTTGGTGTTATATCAGATTTTAACTGGTCGTTTGACCCTGGTTCAAAATCATATTCATGTGAAATTGTTATAGACTCACCAGGAAAGGCATATATCAGTGGACCTGTTACAGTAGCAAACAAACAAGGTGCAGGCTGTAAAAACAAAGATAACGAAGAAAAAGGTGATGGTAGTGGTAACTGGATGAGAGTTGCACTTAAAGATATTGCTGAAAAAAACATGACTGAAAACAAGCCGTGGAAAGACGGAAGCGTTTATTTAGGTGGTACATTAAGCATGTTCGAAGATGGTAAAGAAGATGCTAGTTGGTGGAGAAGAAATATAGGAAAATTCTTTTCTAGAGGTACAAACCATTACGTAACATGGAATTGGTTTGAATCAACAATTGTTTCAGGTATGTCTCCAATATCACCAAAACATGATGCTGTAAAAAATCTAGGTTCTATATCCGATGAAACACCTCTTAAGAACTGGGGAAAGAAACACGTTTGGAGATTAGATAGTAGTAAGTCAATATTAAAAATACCTAAATCAAAACCGTACGCTTCATCAGACCCATGGGTATGTTTGCTGCCAGGATTTTTTCATTGGGATAATGGAAATGCAGGAGACTATGAATCAGGTTGGTTAAGCGGACTTAAAAATGACGAAGGAATTACAGCAGCACCTAAGGTTAGCGACGGCGCGCCTGAAGGTACAATGTATCTAGGTAGAGTATTATTAAATACGTACTTTTTATGGCAGACATATTTGGATTGTAAAACAATTGACGAGTATGTTATGAAGGTTGCAAAATCAGTAAATGAAGTTTGTGGTGACTTTTGGAATTTAGAATTAGTTGACGACCCTAGTGACCCATCGACAATGAGAGTTGTTGACGTAAATTATGTACCAAGTGTAGATGCACCAGAAATAAAAATATATGGTAATACATCTGCAAGAAACTGGGGAATGTCAACAAATATACCGCAAGCACTAAGACACTCAATAATGATGGCAACACAAAAGGCATCATCAACAGGTCCTAAAAATACAGACGAACCTCAAGGTTCAATGCTTATATATGCAAAAGGAATTACAGATGACATGCTTCAAAAACAAGAGTTAGATGAAACACCTAATGCTCAGGAAAAATGTACAAAACCTGACCAGCCTAAAAAAGACGCAGGTGCACCAGCATCGAATCCTTCAAAATCATACAAGGCTGCACTTGCAAACCTTGCAGATGATAGAGATGACGAAACGGTAGATGAAGCAAAAGGTGCATTGAAAAATTATGCTAATAGAAATGCTCCACCACCTGAGCAAGGAGGTACTGTAATACCTATAGGGTTTGAAGGTGAATTTGATGGAATAGGAGGACTAACTTGGGGTATGTTGTTTAAAGCTGACCAAGTAGGACCTGTTCTTGAAGGAGTAGAATATAAGCTACAAACAACTCAAATAAAACACACAGTCTCTCAAAAAGATTGGACAACAACAATTGAAACGGCACTAAGGATATGAGAATATATAAAGACAAATATATTGAAAGAAGCTTTACAACAGGTGGTGAGTGGATGACAAGAAATGAAAAAGGTCAATATACAGAATATATAGGTCCTATCATATCTTATTCAGGAGAACCTTTTGGTGGTGAGAAAATGTCACCTAAGCTAGAAAAAGAAATGAAGTTGTATGAATTTGAGGCATCTAAAGACAGTATATTGTATGATGAAATAAAACCTAAATATTCTAGAAACTTTATCGAGCCCATACCTTATAAGCATAAATTGACAGATGAAGAAAAAGAAAAAGGTGAATACTCAAGATATTTTTGTGAGATATTAAATCTAAATTCTATTGTTGAAGTAAATAAAGAGCAACACAAATATTTCAAAAAAGACTCTACACCTTATCATAAAAATATTGAGATTGTAGAAATCAAATTAAAAACTTCTGTAAAATCAATATCATATAATAAACAGCAAATTGCAAAGGCTGCAGAAAAAATTAAAGAAATAAAAAACTTTGTAATGCCAACAGATTATATGAACTGGCCACGAAACGTTAGAGGTATACAAAGAGATAGACTTTCAAATAGATTTTACCCTGAAGGTGAAAGAGTACCTGATGTACTTCCAAAGGCATATCAAGAAGGTAATGATATAGTTCAGACAAATCCAATTGTACCTATAAGACAAAACTGTGCAGGTTGTATATTTTATGAAGACAGATGGTGTGAAAAATTTGGTGCAGAAGTAAAAGAAAATTACTGGTGTGCTAAATACATATATGACATTGAAGAAGATACATATTACAGACCTGATATAGATTTACCTGAATAATTTTTTTATATCAAATAAATTTGTTATATTAGATAGGTGATAAACGAACTACGCAATAAAATATCTATAAAACACTACCTTAAAAACAACAAGGCAATAGAAGCTGAAAGATTAAATACACCTATTTATAATTTCTATGACAGGCTTTACGGAGGTAGATATGATGTATATGATATTATACCTGAATGTAAGAAAGAAGAAGAAATTGATTATTTAAACACTCTCTCGCATGCGATTCCTGATGTTTCTGATAAACATATTAATGACTATAATGAAAATATAGTGGTTCCTTTTAGAAAAATTGAACAAAACGGTTTGTGGACAGAACATGGATTTGAATATACAAAATACAATCTTTTTACCACAACAGGAAGGCCCGCAAATTCTAACAGAGGTATTAACTATGCTGCGCTTAATAAAGATGATGGTACTAGAATGAAATACAAAAGTAGACATCAAGGTGGTATTATTGCAGAGTTTGATTATGACGCATATCATTTACGACTTATTGCAAAAATGATAGGAATGAAACAAATAGAAGGAAGTTTTCATAGATATTTAGGTAAGCTATATTTTGACACTGACAATCTTACAGATGAGCAATATAATGATTCTAAAAAGATAAGCTTTCAAATACTTTATGGTGGCGTACCAAAAGAATTCTTACACATAGAATATTTTAAAAAGACAAATGACTTTATTTTTAAGTTGTGGGATATTTATAATAGTAAAGGTTATATAGAAACACCAAATTTAAAGCGTAGGTTTTATAAAAGCAATTTTAAGGATATGAATCCTCAAAAGCTATTTAACTATTACATACAGGCATACGAAACAGAGATGAATTCTCAAGTTATAAAAAACTTGCATGAACTACTTGATGACAAATTTAGTAAAATGATTCTTTATATATATGATGCATTTGTATTTGATATTAGTTCTGATGATGGTAAAAAGATTTTAGAAGAAATTAAAAAGTTAATGGTGTTTCCGGTAAAGCTCAAAATAGGAAGAGACTACCACAATATGCGGCCTTTGGACATATAATCTTATATTTATATATAGATAGGAGACATGATTAATTATGAATATTGAACATCTTATAAGAGAGTGGGCGCTAAGGCTTAATGGCGGTTGCCCTGACCCTAAAAACAGAAGTCACTTGGAAATACTTGCCGAGTATATGATTCAACAAGGCCATCCAAGAGAAGGCGTACAGGCATATATTAGTCAGATATCAGAAGCAAAAGGAATATTTGACGTAGGTATTGTAAAACAAATAGGTGGTGATGATATAACTCAAGAAGATGTCGATAAAATCTCTATACTTCCATTACAAAGTCTAACAGCAGGTAGCGGTAATACATTTAATGCTTCCAAAAAAGAATACTCTTTATCAGATATTAAATCGTTAATGTCAAAAGGAAAGATTGTAATTACAACAGCTGGCTCTATTACAAAGGTTCGCTCACAATATGGCGAAAGAATCTGTCAGTTATCTAAAAAGGTAAAGCAAGGTTCTGATAAGCATTTAGGCAGAGTACATACAATTTTACAATTACTCCAGCTAGGTGCAGAAATCAAAGGAAAAGTTGCTGCAGGTATTGGATATGAAAATATGCAAATAGAAAACCTTGATAATTGGATGAAGACTAATTTAGGAAATAAAAAATCACTTCCTTTATTCATAAAAGGTAAAGATACAGGTGTAGAAATAGATGGTGGTGCAAAAGTATCAGGTGTACCAAAAGCAGATTTAGCATTTGGTATAGGAGGCAAACCTACATTCTTTATATCATATAAACACGGTGCAATGTTTGACCCATCAGGAAACGAGTTAAAAGCTTCATTTCAACAATATGGCTCTATATCTAGTTTTTATAATAAGAAGTTTACATCACAAATGGAAAAAGTACCTGGTGTTAAAAAAATGATTGATGATTTTGTAGAAGCTGTTAAAAAGCAAGTTGCAAAATCAGGCAAGGTATATAAAAATGTCACAAAGATAAGAAATGAAAAAGGTCAATGGATTTTGACAGCAGGTGGAAAGGACGTTATACCTAAAGACCAAAATTCAAAACTATGGACAAAGCATGTTTCTAAAATAAATAAAATGAAACCTAAAAATTTATATGTTTTAGAAAATGCATCAGGATGGTCTAGGCGAAGATCTGTGTTAAAAGCAGGTAAAGTTGGACAAGATGTTTCGATGATGTCTATATTTGGAAATGATTATTTTACAGGAAATGCTGGAATAAATAACTGTAATATATTAATGCAAGACAATGCTGCATTCTCTGTAGGTTTTGCAATCAACGATGATGGTGAGGCTACAGCTGTACATATTGGTGTAAGTAGTGCTGGCCATATAATGTGGAATCCTAAAATATATGGAGGCGCTAAAAAGTTTCCTTCATTTGGAAAGCAGTATGAACCTTATATGGTTGCAAGATATACAGGTGAATCTAAGATGGTAGTTAAAGATGGATTAATGATTGGATGTAGACTTTTAATCAACCCTGCAAGCCAAACTAAAGGCGGGGATATATAATGAAAACTCAATTACTATGTACATTTACTGTTTCTAAATTTTTAACAAAAACCGTTGATACAATCGTAGATACATATGATGTGCTTTATAACAAAATATTCATATTGAATAGTGTTGAGAACAAAAACGATCTAATGTGCACATATAATATAGATTCTAGCAATAATGTTGAAATTATACAGGACACTATTTCACTTCACAGAAAAAAGCAAACAAATACTCTTTATACAATTAATGCACTTAACGAATGTATTAAGAACAATAACAATGGAATGCTAGATACAAAATTCCAATTAAACTGGGAATCGTACAGAAACTGTATTATGGTTACAAATGAAGAAGGTTTAAGAAGAATAGACACTGCAGTTAAAGAAGTTATATACATCAAAGTTAAAAAATAAATTGTTAATAACTTTGTAAAAAAAACCTAAAAAAATTTTTATATCTCGGATATTTTTGTTATATTTATATATAAATAACTAATAACGAATAATTACTAACAAATGAAACAATTGACACTAGCGATAGTACTTTTCTTTGCAGGCCAGACTCTTATCTGGATTCAGACAAACGGACAATTTCTTTGGAAATGGTTCGACAAAAACCCAATAATTTTATCTATATCATTTGGAACTATTATATCCTATATGTTTATACTTGCGACAAAGCATGTTGTAGGTCACTTTGATGGATTATTATGGCCAGGACGATTTATAGGATTTGGTACAGGTATGATATCATTTGTTATACTTACATGGATTTTTATGGGTGAAGGTATAACAACAAAAACTGCAATATCACTGGTACTTGCAACCACATTGGTATGTATACAAATATTATGGAAATAATTTCTCTATGTCAAATAAATTTATTATATTATAGAATATGGCAAAACAACTAGGTTACGCATGTGTTAACATGCAATTACGCAAACAAAAAATTTACACAGGTCGCACAATGATTAGGCGAACATACGATGCAAAAGGTTTGGACTATGTATCAGAAATATGTATCGCTAATACAGAAGACCTAATTAAGATAATACAATGGAATGAGGACAATGGCATCAAGGTGTATCGTATGTCATCAAGCATGTACCCTTGGATGTCGGAATACGAATTCAAGGATTTACCAGGCTACGAAACAATCTGCAAGTTACTTAAACAGGCAGGCGACCTTTCCAAAAAATATGGTCAACGTCTCTCATTCCATCCAGGACAATTTGCAGTTCTAGCATCTCCAACTAAAAAAACAGTCGATGCAGCAATTAACGAACTAGACAAATCTGCACAAATAATGGACCTAATGGGTCTGCCACAATCACCTGCTGCAAAAATCAACATTCATATTGGCGGTGCTTATGGCGATAAGCCATCTGCAATGGACAGGTTTTGCAAAAACTTCAAACGTTTACAACCGTCAGCACAGGCTCGTCTTACTGTCGAAAACGACGACAAGGCTTCAATGTATTCAGTGCTAGATTTATACAATGGTATATACAAGGTAATAGGTATTCCTATTGTATTCGACTACCACCACCACAAATTCTGCACAGGCGACCTGACCGAGGAAGACGCACTAAAGCTTGCGGCATCTACATGGGGTGATGTAAAGCCTTGCACTCACTATTCCGAATCAAGGCGTAACGAACAAAAACTTATCATCGAACAAATATGCAAAAACAGCAATATATCAATCGAGCAAATGCAAGACTTTCCTACACTTGCTAAACAATACAAGGAATTCAGCAAGATAAAAGTACAAGCACATTCAGACTACATCAAGGACGAAATCAACGACTATGGCTTGGATATCGATGTTGTTGTCGAAGCAAAGGCTAAGGAATTGGCAGTAAAAAAATATTTCACAGAAGTGGAAAAAAAGTTAGTAGAAGTTTCCTAATGTCGGAAATTTTTATTATATTTAATAATTAATAACAAAAAAAGAGGAAAAAAATGGCAATTGATTTAGAAGCAATCCGTCGTAAGTTAAACAACTTACAAACTCAAACAGGTAGACAAGATAACCTGTGGAAACCAGAACCTGGTAAAAACCAAGTTCGTATCGTACCTTACCAGCATAACAAAGAAAATCCGTTTATTGAAATGTATTTTCACTATGACTTAGGTAAGAAAAATTATTTATCACCTATTACCTATGGTGAAGCAGACCCTGTGGAAGAATTTGCACAGAAGCTTAGAGCTACAGGTAAATCAGATGATTTTAAACTAGCAAGAAAGTTAACACCAAAGATGAGATGTTATACGCCTGTTGTTGTAAGAGGCCAAGAATCTGAAGGTGTAAAATTCTGGGGATTTGGAAAACAAGTTTATACAGAATTACTAGGCTTTATTGCTGACCCTGATTATGGAGATATCACAGATGTAAAAGCAGGTAGAGATATCGTAGTTGAATTTACACCTGCAGAAGGTGTAGGACAATATCCTAAAACTGCAATCCGTGTTAAACCAAATCAAACGGCTGCTACTGAAGATGCAAATGTTGCTGACAAAATTGTTAGTGGACAAAAGGAAATCTATGAAATCTTTAGAAAGAATTCTTATGAAGACCTTAAGGTTGTATTGGAAGAATGGCTAAACCCTGATGGTGAAGATGAAGCACAGAAAACTCCGGCTACTGCAGAAGTAGCAGGTGTAAAATCTACATCAGATGTTGAATCTGCTTTTGATGATTTATTTAACGAATAATAAGAGGAAAAAACATGGCAAAAAACAAGACAAAAAGAGATGAATTAGCCAGCGTATTAGCTGACTCACTAAACAAGCAGTTTAAAGGAATGAAGGTTGCATACTTTCTTGATGGTGCTGAAGAAACACCAACTGATTTAACTGAATGGATAAGTACAGGTTCATCTTTACTTGATTTAGCTATTTCCAATAGGCCAAATGGTGGTTTACCAATAGGTAGAATTACAGAAATTACTGGAATGGAAGCCTCTGGTAAATCATTGTTAGCTGCTCACTTACTTGCCAACACTCAGAAAAAAGGTGGATTGGCAGTTTATATTGATACTGAAAATGCTATGAACGAAGAGTTCCTAACAACAATAGGTATGGATATGAATAAAATGCTTTATGTACAACTTGAAACTGTAGAAGATATTTTTGAGGTAATTGAAAATATTATTCTTAAGGTTAAAGAAAGTGATAGAAACAGACTTGTTACAATAGCAGTAGATTCTGTTGCGGCAGCAACTACTAAAATTGAACAGGCTCAAGACTATGACAAAGAAGGTTGGGCAACATCAAAAGCAATAGTACTATCAAAAGGTATGAGAAAGATAACTCAGCTAATTGGTAGAGAAAGAGTGGCACTTATATTTACAAACCAGCTAAGAGAAAAACTAGGTGTTATGTTTGGCGACAAATATACAACATCAGGTGGTAAAGCTATACAGTTTCATGCTAGTTGTAGATTAAGGCTTAAAGCTGCAGGTCAAATCAAAGCAAAAGTTCAAGGGAAAGAACAAGTAATAGGAATCAAAACCAAAGCAAAGGTTGTGAAAAATCGAATGGGACCACCTCTACGTGAGGCGGAATTTAATATCTATTTCGAATCAGGAATTGATGATACAGGAAGCTGGCTTCAAATCATGAAAGATTACAACCTTTTAAAGCAAGGTGGTTCATGGTATACTTATACTTGTGACATTACTGGTGAAGATATAAAGTTTTTGTCAAAAGATTTTGATGAAAAAATATTATCTAATCCAGAAAGAAAAGAGAGTATTTACAACAAGATTTGTGAAACCTTAATTATGTCGTATAAAACAGATGATATTGGTATCGATGATATTGAAATCGGAAATGACGACGTACCTACAGGATAGCAAATAATTTAGAGTGTGGCGGAATGGTCGCTGACATGTATATAAAACATGAATACGTGGCCTCGGAATACGCAACCAAAACGATTACGTGTAATCAAATGGTAAGAAGGTGAAGGTAGCTCCAACACCAGGTTCCTAAAGAGTACAGGAACTTACATAAGGTATTTTTAAAGTTTTTAGCCTACAAAGCGGTACTTAAAAAACTGTTGGTTCGAATCCAACCACTCTATCTAATAATTAATTAAAAAAGAGGAAAAAATGAAAAAAGTTTTATTATCACTATTAGTCTTGCTTGGACTACAAACACAAGCACAAATCACAATGTGTGATTCTAACATGACATACACTGCAGGTTCACAGTATCAATTAGAAATAGCGTTTCCGGTAACTGGAAATAGTTTGCCATTCATGGCTCCAATATATGCTGTAACTTATGGTGGTCAAGATATGTTAGGTGAAGACAGCTGTTTTAATTCACCATGTAATCATGTAGTATATAATTACAATATGTCGACAGGTATGCCTTACGACACAATTACAACTTGTATTAGTTATACTTTAACAGATTCTTTAGGTTATGTTGACACAATGAATTGTTGTTTTAATCAAGTATGGGATGGCCAGGCTTGGATGAGAATGTCTAGCATTGGAGTACCAACCAGTATATTAGAACATAATCAGCACCCTGTAGGATGTGGTTGTTGTATGAGTAATAAAATATACGATATGTTAGGTAAAGAGTTAACAGAAATACCTAGAGGTAAAATGTATATTAGAAATCAAAAACTATATATTAATAAATAAAAAAAAGAGGTTATAGATATGTATTATTTAGCAAGAGTAAAAGTAGCAACAGATAACGGAAAGAAAGTTGTTTGGAAAAAAGAAGCTTATTTAGTTTCAGCAGTATCAGTAACAGATGCAGAAGCAATTGTTGTAAAAGATTTTGAAGGAGACATGGTAGAATTTGAAGTTGTCGAAGTGAAAAAATCTGATGTAATCAAGGTGTTGTAATACACACCTAGTTCTACCAAAAAGGCCACCTTCACGTGGTGTAGAATGTTAAGAGTTAAAAATCCTCACTACTAATTACGATTTATTTAACCAACCAAGGGCCTTTATTTTTAAACCAAATAAAAAGAAATATTATGAGAAGATTGACAGTACACATAACAGGAGCAAGAAAAACCTCTATCGTAACAGGAACAAAAACTGTTGAGGAAAAAGGTAAAAGAAAAACTGTAGATGTTAAGAAAGAAATTTTAGTTAATACACTTTCAGTAAAAAACTTGAAAGGTACTAAAGAAATAGAAAGTGCACTAAATGAAATAAGAAGTAAACATACAATCGCTATAGCCAAAGTTACCAAAGGACAGTGGAAAGGCGGAGAGGAAATGTATTATACTTCTTGGCAAAACTAAATTTAGTGTATATTTATATTATGTAAAGCGTACTAAGTAGGCGCCAAACAATTAAATTATTTAAGGAGATTTATTATGACAAGACACTTATTAGGTGAGAGACTCTTCTCAACCGACTTATTATTCAAAGATTTTTTCGATAGAGATACTGCATTTGGTTCTATAATAGAAACCAAGCCTGCTTATCCTGTCGATATTTTTTTGCAAAACGATGACCTATGCTTTGATATAGCTTGTGTAGGTTTAGAAAAAGACGATATCAATGTTTCAGTAGAAAGCAACACTTTAAAGGTAGCTTACAGGAAACCAAATATCGAATCAAATCCATCAGATGTAGAAGCACCAAATTATGTACATAGAGGTATTACAAGAAGGAGCTTTGATATGGGATGGAAAATTAGTGCTGATTACGACCTAAGTAAATTAGACGCTAGCATGGCCAAAGGCTTGTTACAAATTACTGTACCTAAGTCAGAAAATGCTAAAACAAGAACAATAGAAATAAAATAAAAACCTGCCTACTTAGCACGCTTTTTATTTCTATATGTCAAAAAAAATTGTTATATTAGATATATGAAACAAAGTTATATAGAAATCTTAAAAACTCTTAATGAAAATGAACATAAAACTCATGAACCAAATGATAGAATTCTTTTGGTTGATGGATTAAATACTTTCATTAGAGCATTTGCCGTTAACCCCACTACAAATGAGGACGGCATACATATTGGAGGCATGACAGGTTTTTTGCAATCTGTTGGTTATGCAATTAAAAACATCAAACCTACAAGAGTAATTGTTTGTTTTGATGGCAAAGGTGGTTCTGCTAAAAGACGAAAACTCTTTCCTGAGTATAAGGCAAATAGAAAAGTCAGAAAGCGATTAACCCGTCTTGACTCCTTTAATAATCAAGAAGACGAACGAGTGTCTATGAAAAATCAAATTAGTAGACTTACTCAATATCTTAGTACTTTACCGTTAACAGTACTGGCACCAGAGAATATTGAAGCTGATGATGCAATGGCTTATATTTCTCAACAAGTTTATCCTAAAAGTCAGTTTTATATTATGTCTACAGACAAAGACTTTTTACAATTGGTAGATGAACGTGTACAGGTATGGTCACCAACAAAGAAAAAGTATTATTTTAAAGATACTGTACATGAGGATTTTGAAATCCCTGCATGCAACTATTTACTATACAGGACAATGAAAGGTGACCCATCAGACAATATTCCTGGAATCAAAGGTGTAGGTATTAAAACTTTACAAAAAAGGCTACCTATATTATTTGATGACAAAAAAATTACAATTGATGAATTTATAGAGCATGTAAAACAAAGCGACGATAATTCAAAGGTTGTAACAGAAATAAAACAAAGCGAAGATATTATTAGATTAAATTTTGACCTTATGCAGCTTGCTGATGTTGATATACCAGGTAATACAAAATCTCATATTATGGACGTTGTAAGAGAGCCAATAAATAGATTGGTAAAATATAAGTTTCAAAAATTAATGTTAGAGGACAAAACATATACTGCAATTAAAAATCCTGATATGTGGTTAAAATTATGTTTCTCTCACCTAGAAGCAATGGCAATAAAAAGTTATGAGTGATAGATTAAGCGAGTTTGGTTATACGTTTCAGATAAAAATAATTACATGTCTGTTAAAAAGTAAAGAGTTTTTACAACAGATAAATGATATATTGCATTCTGAATATTTTGAAAATGAGTCAAATCAATTTTTGGTTGACACTATAAAAGAATATTTCATGCAATATAAATCTATGCCATCAGCTGAGGTTATGAAAGTAAAAATATCTGAAATATCAGACGATGTACTTAAAAAAAGTGTAGTATCAAATATAAAAGATGCTTACAAATATTTAGATTCTCAAGACCTGGAATTTGTAATGGAGCAAACACTCGACTTTTGTAAAAACAAGGTACTTAAAAATGCAATTATTGATTCTGTCGAATTACTTAAAAATGGTAAATATGATGATATAAAAAGAAAGATTGATAGTGCAATGACAGCTGGAGCTGAAAGACATGTAGGTCACGATTATGTAGAACTTGTAGAGGAAAGATATACAGAAGCAACAAGACATATAATACCTACAGGTTGGGATGTAATAGATAATTTAATGGACGGAGGTTTAGGAAAAGGTGAGTTAGGAGTTGTTGTTGCACCAGCTGGTATTGGTAAATCTTTCTTACTTGTTAACTTAGGCGCACAGGCAATTAAAAAAGGTTTAAATGTATTACATTATACACTAGAATTAAATGAGGCTTATGTTGGATTACGATATGATTCTGTAATTACAGGAATAGCAAATCAAGAACTTAAGTATAATATAGAAACAGTAAAAGAGACTGTTGAAAAGATACCAGGTAATCTTATTGTAAAATACTATCCTACAAAAACTGCAGCTATTTCAACAATAATGTCACATGTAGAAAGATATAGAATATTAGGTAAAGAACCTGATTTGATTATCTTAGACTACGCTGACCTATTACGAGGCTCAGGAGGAAATAAAGATTATAGATTAGAGCTTGGTAATATTTATGAAGAATTAAGAGGTCTTGCTGGCCAAATCGATGTACCAGTATGGACAGCATCACAGGCAAACAGATCAGCACTACAGGAAGACGTAATACAGGCAGATAAAATTGCAGAATCATATTCGAAAATTATGACAGCAGATTTTGTAATGTCATTAAGTAGAAAAATCGAAGACAAGGTTGGAGGTACTGGTAGAATACATGTAATTAAAAACAGGTTTGGTCCTGATGGTATTACATTCCCTAGTCAGATCAATACAAACAATGGTAGCTTTGATATCTTTGATGAAAATTCTGTTACGGGTAAAGAACTAAAAGTACAGATGAGCAATCACGAAGAATATACAAGAAAAGAAATGAAAAAAAGATTTGAAGAACTGGACTAGCTTAATATTTATAAGGGCCGGCCAACACCAACAGTTGGCTCATTCAGTCTAATAAGAAAAATCAAATAAAGGAAAGAAAAAGAAAATGGAAATATCAAATCAAATATTATCAGAAATTACAGTTTATATGAAGTACGCAAAGTACGTACCAGAATTAAATAGAAGAGAGACATGGGAAGAATTGGTAACTCGAAACAAGGAAATGCACCAAAAGAAGTTTCCAATGTTAAAAGATGAAATAGAAGAAAAATATAAACTTGTATATGATAAAAAGATATTGCCTTCTATGCGTAGTTTACAGTTTGGTGGTAAGCCAATTGAAATATCTCCAAATAGAATCTATAACTGTGCTTATCTTCCTATTGACTGCGTAGACGCGTTTAGCGAGACTATGTTTTTACTACTAGGTGGTACTGGAGTTGGATATTCAGTACAGCGTCATCATGTAAATAAATTACCAGTAATACAGAAACCCTGGCCAAAAAGAAAAAGAAGATTTTTAATCGGTGATTCTATTGAAGGATGGGCTGATGCAATCAAAGTTCTTATGAAATCTTATATGAATGGCGGTGGTAGTAAAATTGAATTTGACTATTCAGATGTAAGACCAAAAGGTGCGATGTTAGTTACATCAGGTGGTAAAGCTCCAGGACCTCAACCACTAAAAGAATGTATACTAAAGCTGACTGGTATATTGGAGACTAAAGAGACAGGTGAAAGACTTACAACTCTAGAAGCTCATGATATTGTTTGTCATATAGCTGATGCTGTATTGGCTGGCGGTATTAGAAGAGCTGCACTTATAAGTTTGTTTAATGCTGATGATGACGAAATGATTAGCTGTAAATCAGGTAACTGGTGGGAAACTAATCCTCAGAGAGGTAGAGCAAATAATTCAGCTTGTTTAATGAGACATAAAATAACCCAAGAATTCTTTATGGACCTATGGAAAAGAGTAGAGCTTTCAGGTGCTGGCGAACCTGGTATTTATTTTAACAATGACAAAGATTGGGGAACTAATCCTTGTTGTGAAATAGCATTAAGACCAAATCAGTTTTGTAATTTATGCGAGGTAAATGTAAGTAATATAGAGTCACAAGAAGATTTAAATGAAAGAGTAAAGGCTGCAGCTTTTGTAGGAACATTGCAGGCTGGATATACAGACTTTCATTACTTGCGAGATGTATGGAGAGAGACTACAGAAAAGGACGCACTCATTGGTGTATCAATGACAGGTATCGGTTCTGGTACAGTCTTAGGATATGATATGAAAAAAGCTGCAAGTTTAGTTAAAAGAGAAAATACTCGAGTTGCTAAAATTATAGGTATTAACAAATCAGCAAGAACGACTACAGTAAAACCTGCAGGAACAACATCTTTAGTTTTAGGTACATCATCAGGTATTCATGCATGGCACAATGATTATTATATGAGAAGAATTAGAGTAGGTAAAAATGAATCAATATATAATTACCTAAATACAAATCACAGTGCACTTGTTGAAGATGAATATTTCAGACCGCATGACACTGCAGTAATTCAAGTTCCTCAAAAAGCACCTGTAGGTTCTATATTAAGAACAGAGTCTCCATTTGACACGTTAGAACGAGTTAAGAAAGTTGCTAGTGAATGGGTAGTACCAGGACACAGAAACGGAAGCAATACTCACAATGTATCTGCAACAATAAGTTTAAAGCAAGATGAGTGGGATTTGGCTGGTAAATGGATGTGGGAAAATAGAAATTATTATAACGGTCTATCTGTACTACCTTATGACGGTGGAACATATACACAAGCACCATTTGAAGATATTACAGAAAAAGAATATGACACATTAATGAAAACATTGACAGACGTAGACTTATCAAATGTAATAGAGGTAGACGACAATACAAATCTATCAGGTGAGCTTGCATGCGCTGGAGGAAGTTGTGAAATCAGTTAAAGACGATTGGCTTTATCAATTATGGATTCAGTATATACAAAATCAAAAAGATTTTTATTGGGAAAACGGTAAAAAGGTAATGACAGAAAAATACCACATAAAGCGTGGCTCATGTTGTGATTCAGGATGCAGACACTGTCCTTATAAAAATAAGTCTTAAAAAATTTTTATATGTCAAAAAAAATTGTTATATTATTATAAATAAAAAAGGTTACAGATGAATACAAATTATATATTAGGAGCAGGACCAGCAGGTTTAATAGCTGCGTATTATAATGAAGACTATAAGGTTGTTGATGAAAAACCTTTAGGTCAACTCAATATGCCATTTATACCAGGACCTAGACTTTTACAGTCAAATCAAAATATGAAATGGTTTGTTAAAGAAATTGCAAATGATTTAGAATTAAAAATCGAAAAATGTGTTATAGGTTATCATGAAAAAGAAGGTGTATACGACTCACCTGATGAAAACTTCAAGAAAAAATATAGCATGAGAACAAGAGGCAATGAAGGTGAAGGCAGCCATCTGTCAGAAGGTAAGACAGAAATTATGCATTGTGAGGTTGGTGAATTAGGTGAAGATAGTTATAAAGAAATATTTACTCGATTACTTAAGATTATAGAAGAACGAGGCCAGTTAATAAAAACATCTGTAAAATCAATAAACACGTCAAGTAAAACAATAGAATTTACAAATGGCGTTACTGATAGCTATGATGAAATTATTTCTACGTTAAATGTTAATATATTAAGAAAAATATGTTCTAATGTAGATACTGAATGTACAGAATTAGGATTTAATTTTGAAACAACCAAAAAATCATTTTACAAATGTAGCTATGGATATACAATACCAGAAGCTATGGACAGTAAGCATCCATCACTAACATACGACTATATATATTCAATACATGCAGACTGGACAAGATGTACATTTTTTAAGGACTATATTGTATATGAATCAACAGAACCTATTGAAGGTGATGAGATTGAAGGAAATAAAATAGAGATGAAGTTTGAAAATCTACCTATACAAATAAAACAAAGCTACAGAATTAATGAGATATGTGGAATTGTTTTGCTAGGAAGATTTGCAGAATGGAATCATAAAATAAAAGCTAACGAAGTATTAGACAAGGTGAAAGAATGGATAGATTAAAAGAAGTATTTAAGATACAAAAAGATTTTACTAATAGATTTTTCGAAAAACAAGGTTTATCGTTAAATGAGGTAATGAAGGATAAGGAACTTAAGATTAAATGGAACAAGGAGTACGTTCTAGCGCTGTCTAAAGAGGTATATGAAGTCCTCGATGAAATAGATTGGAAAATGCATACATCAAAAGATTCTGAAGATATTAACGACAATGTATTAGAAGAATGCGTTGATGTTATGAAATACCTGTTTGGTATTATACAACTAAATGGATTTAATGTAGATGATTTATATGAAAAGTTTATTGATAAGTCAAAGGTGGTTGAGGCTAAGTTTAATCAGGAAGAAGTAATGAAAAAAATAAAATCATCTGATAAGAAAATAGCATTTATCGATATTGATGGTGTACTTGCAGACTGGCCTGGTGGATTTTTAAAATGGCTAGGTGATGAACATGGAATGAGGTTTAGTACACTTTCTGAGTTTAAGAGCAGTGTCGATAAAAAACAACAATATAAATTAAAATCAGAATATAGAACGTGTGGCATAAAATCAAAGCTTGATGTATTATCAGGTGTAGAAACATTTATGAAAAAAACATGTGAAAAATATAATGTTGTATTGCTTACTGCCAGGCCGTATAAAAAATACTTTAGAATATATTCAGATACAATAAAATGGTTAGCTGATAATGACATTTGTTATGATGCAATAGTCTTTGACGAAGAAAAAGAAAAATATATTATTAACAACTTTGATACAGACAAAGTAGCTTTTTGTATTGATGATGATATACAAAATGCAAACAAACTTCATGATAGTGGATTCAAGGTATACCTAAGAAAAAACTTAGGCATATACACTGAAGAAACGCTCAAAAGAAAATTAAATGATGGAATTAAAATAATTAACGGAAATATAATAGAGGTAACATACAATGGTAATTAATATTAAAAAATTAGACCCAGCAGCATCAATACCTGCTTATGCTAAAATCGGCGATGCAGGAATGGACTTAACATGCGTAAGTTTTAAAATATCAGAAACATATGTAGAATACGATACAGGTTTATCTATGGAGATACCTGAAGGACATGTTGGATTTTTATTCCCTAGAAGCTCAGTTTCAAAAACAAATTTGGTTTTAGCAAACTGTGTTGGAGTTGTTGATTCAGGTTATAGAGGTCCTGTCAAACTTAGATTTAAGGAGTTGTCAGGTCCTCCTGGTGGAAGATATAAAGTAGGTGATAGAGTAGGTCAGATAATTATTATGCCAGTACCTGCTTTTGAATTTAATGAAGTAGAAGATTTAACAAATACAGACAGAGGAGATGGAGGATTTGGTAGTACAGGAAGTTAAATTAACTTATTGCTTTTACGAGAATCCTGCAGCAAAACAAGAAATTAAGTTTTGGGAATCTTTGGTTGAAGACAGTATAAAATCAAAATCGTTTATAGGTGACAACTGGGGATATAGGTTGGAAAAAGATGGCGAAATAGAATTTGTATGTTGTATACCACTTCAAGACTTGCACTCCAACACGGTTGTAGAAAATACTGCAAAAGATGTTTTTGAGCTTCACAAGAATAAAAACGAAATATTAAAATATCACAAAACTCTCATATTTGGCAAAGTAGAAATTGACCAAATAAGATTTATATCTACAAAAATGATGCTATGGGAAGAATAATACACATTGACGGACCTGATAAAACAGGAAAAGACTCTATAAGGCGACAAGTTGTTAAAAACGCAAAAGGTACAACATTGGTTTATATTAGGTCTTTTTTATCACAAATTGTATATTCAAGGTTATATAACAGAAAGATTGACGAAGACTGGTTTTTTGCAAAATGGAAATTGGCATTTAATCTTGGTGAAGAATTTTACTTTGTTGACTGTTCATATGAGCTTGTAAAAGAAAGATTTATAAAACATAATGAATCAGATTTAGATATAAAAGACTGGAAAGAACATAGGCGTGTATTTTATGAAGTACTTAAGGATGCATCTGAAATAGGAATACACCCTACAAGAATAGACACAACAAGAGATACAATAGAACAATCAGCAATTAAAATACAGGAGATATTATGAAAAAATTATTTATTACAGGAGAAAGTGGTATGTTGGCCACATCAATTATTAAAGCTTTAGAAGAAAGCGGCAATACTAGATTCGAGGTTATGGACAACACAGACCTTGCAGAATATACAAATGATTTTAGTTATCTTAATGGAAAGCTTGTAAAACCTAAAGAGGTAGATGTCACTGATAGAAAAGTACTTGCAAAGGTTGCAAAAAGATTGACACCAGATGATATTATTATACATACAGCTGCATATGTAAACACTGACAAATGTGATGACTTTTCATACGAGGCAGTTAATTCAAATATTATTAGTACTCAGTTCTTAATTGATATTGCAAATTCAGTAGGATGTAAACTAATTTATTTTTCTACAACTGCAGTTTTCGACCCAGATGAATATATGAAAAATAATGGTGAATTTGATGAAACTGCACCTATAGACCCTAAAACACTTTATGGTCTTTCTAAATATTCTGGCGAACTTGCAACAAAGCAATCTATGGATTTTGAAAAAATGATGGTAATCAAACCTGTATTTATTTATGGCGACGCACCATTTGATAATTCTTCTATGATTAGAAAAATTACAGAAAAGGTATACTGTGACATGAACAAGATACCTTATACACTGTCACCTTTAAACGAACATGGTAAGCTTGATGTATTGCTTAACCCTGAAATAGACAAAGACTATATGAGATATGAATATTTTGCAGATATGTTTTTACAATTATTGCTTATGGATAATGGATGGGGAAAGGACTTTATTATAAGTAAAGATGCTCCAATGCCTTTTGAAAACTATCTATATTTGATAGAAGAAATAACAGGCTGCAATGATTTAACACAGCATATTAATATAATTTCTGAAGGTGATTATCTTGCGAGACATAATGGCAAGTCAAAAAACTTTTACGATTTATATCCTCATTATAATCTTTCAGTTAACGCAATGAATTCAAGAGAAGGTATATCAAAAACATATTTATCAATAGTAAAGCATTATGAAGAAAACAATAACAAAAATACAAAACCTGCTAAACGCACAAGACTCTTCCACATATAAGGAAATATACAATTTCAATTATGATGTCGAGGTAGACACAAGTTTTATGAACACGCCTATCCCACCTGCACTTATAGGTGACGAGGTTGAAAGAAGCGAGCTAATTAAAGATATGGTTGGCTTGTGTATAGAAAAAGGTATCGATTCTAGACAATGCGTGCTTCATAAAAAATATCAAAATGACGAATCGTTAGCAGCATGTCTTTCTACAATACAGGCAATATCTAGAGAAGGTAAAATAGATTTACATGTATTTGTAAGAAGTCAAAACTTTGATAGCAATTTTTGTTATGACAATCAGACATATATGATGATTATGTGCGCATTATTAATACAGTTTCCTGAAAACAAATTTGGAAAAATATATGTTCATATTACATCTCTTCATAGATTTATGAAAAACGGCAAAAAACCTTTTACAATACTTGTTAATAACTTTTGCTAAAAATCCTTTCGTATCTCGGTAAATTTTGTTATATTAGATATATAATTAAAAAGGCAAAAATATATGTGCAATAAGTGTGACTACAAACTAAAGTATAAAAAAGGTAATAAGTATACAAACTATATTCCTTTACATGGACACTCTACTTACTCTCAAGGTGATGGTGTAACCAAAATAGAAGATATTATCACTCGTGCAAAAGAAGTTGGTGCACCTGGTATATCATTAACTGAGCATGGAAACATGTCTTCATTTTATAAGTTTTATAATAGTGCAAAAGAACATGGAGTAAATCCTATTGTTGGATGCGAACTATATACAAATGACCTATATCATTCAGATAATGAAAAATTTCTAGAACTTAAAAGAGGTACATCAGAAGTAATCGGCGATGCAGGAGAGCACCTTGACAAAACTGCAGCCGCAAATAACCATACTTTGGTTTATTCTAAAAACTATGAAGGTGTTAAAAATCTACTTAACATTTCAAATGAAGGATTTGACAATTATTATAGAAAGCCTTTATCAAGTATGAATAGAGTATATGAAGGTCTTAACGAAAACAACATTATTACAACAGGCTGTCTTCAGTCAAAGTGGAATCAATTGGTACTTGCAGGTAATGAGGTAGAAGCATTAAAGTTAATTAAAAAGTTTAGAGATAAATTTGGTGAAGACTTTTACCTCGAGGTACAGCTAAACAACCTTGATATACAAATGACATGTAATAACTTCTATAAAAAGGTTTATGAAAAAACAGGAATAAAACCTGTATTTGCACTTGATTATCACTACGCAAATAAAGATGATTGGTACATACAATATTTATTATATGTAATTCGTCAAAGAGAAACTGTACAATCATATACACCAGACGACTGGTTTTATACAGTACACTCACTTTACATTAAAGAGATTGATGAAATCTATGCAGAGGCAGAAAAATATGGTATGGATAAAAAATTCCTTGAATTAGCTATAGATTCAACATTCGAAATAAATGATAAGGTAAATATTGAAATGCCTAAATATCCTGACAACTTCCCTAAATATCACGAAGATAAATCATTAAGCGAATCTGAATTTATGTCAAAGCTTAAAGTTAAATGGGTAGAAAAAATAGGCAATGGACTTTTACCTCAAGATGACAAACGATATACAGATAGATTAAAATACGAATTAGATATTATTAAGTCAAAAGGATTTATTGATTATTTCTTAATTTTAGATGACTTACTTAATAACTTTGTATATAAGGTAGGTGGTGCAACTGGTGCCGGCCGTGGTTCTGCTGGTGGTTCACTTGTACTATTTGTGTTGGATATTACAAAAATCGATCCGATAAGACATAATTTAATTTTTGAAAGGTTCTTAAACCCCGCTAGAATTGACCCTGCCGATGTAGATTTGGACATTGATTCTGATACTCAAAAACTATGCGAAGGTTATTTAAAGGAAAAGTTTGGTACTGAACGTGTTTGTCATATTGCAAACTTTGGTAAATTCGGTGCAAAGACAACTGTAAAGGATTTGTGTAGAATACATGAACTGGACTTTGTTTTATCAAACAAGCTTACAGGTTATTTTAGCGATGACCCAAACTCACCTATTGATTTTGAAATGAAAAACGCTTTTAACATTGCACAGAAAAAAGGTGAAAAAGATTTAATGGCATTTATAAAAGACAATAAAGAGCTATTCTTAAAAATTGCACCTAAAATGGTAGGCATGGTTAGACAAACAGGTAGACATGCATCAGGTATATTGGTAAGTAACAAGGACTTAAATTGTTCAGAAATACCTTTATTAAGACTTAAAGGCGAAACTGTTACAGGTGTACAAGAAGGTGGTGATGAACGTGAGGTTAGTGAACTTGGATATTGTAAACTAGATATTCTTGGTCTTAAGGCTGCATCTGTAATAAACGACACATTTAAGCTTATTGAAAAAGAACATGGTAAGTTTGGCTTAGAAGAGGAAATACTAAAATCTGATTTTGATGATAAAATGGTTTATGACGAATTTGAAACAGGTAATTGTAAAGACATATTCCAGTTTGGTTCTGACAATATGATTAATCTTATTAGAACAATCAAGCCAAAAAGCATTGTAGATTTATCTTCTATTAACGCAATGTTTAGGCCAGCAATTATACAAGCTGGTGGTATTGATGAATATATTAAGAATAGACAAAACCCGGTAGAGGCAAAAATGATATTGGATAACAAGTCACCTTTGCTTTGGGATATATTAGGCGAATCATTTGGTGTACCTATATTTCAAGAGCAGATTATGTTTATTCTACAAAAAATAGGTGGATTTACACTTGCTGAAGCCGATGGTGGTAGAAAAATCCTTAAGTTATTGCATAAAGGTAACCAGGAAAAGAAAGGTAATTTCTATGACATGCTTGATAGATTTAAAAAAGGTGCAAAAGCAAATGGCATGAAAGATAGAGATATAGATGAATTACTTGATGTACTAGGTAAATATTCTGAATACTCATTTAACAAATCACACTCTCTTGCATACGCTATGAATGCTTATATATCAATGTGGCAAAAGGTTCACTATCCAAAAGAATATTATGCATCGCTATTAAATCATTCAACAAATGCAGAATTAAGTTGGTTTGTTAAACAGATTAAGAAAAAAGGTATAAAGTTTAATGAGTTTGAAATAGGCCAAACAGGTAATAGCTTTGAAATAGATAGAGAAAATAACTCAATTAAATTTGGTTTAAATCTTGTAAAAGGTATACCAGACAAGGACGCTGCAATTATAAACTCTGCAAATCGTGGTGACATAAGCACTGTAAAAGATTTAGTTGAATTTATACTAAGCAAGAAAATAACAAAGCGTACATATGAACCTCTTTGTAGACTAGGATATTTTAAAGGTATCATGAAAAATTCTAAAATATTGGAAGAGATTATCAATGCATGTAGAAATAAAAAGAAAGCAGACACAGTTGATGGTTTAATACAGTCAGTTACTGAAGCTAATATAGGTGAAAAGGATTGGGATAAAACACAAAAGTTTGAATGGGAAAAGAAATACTTTGACTTTTATTTTAATGAGCATCCGTTTTCAAAATATAAAGAATTTTTCTACGAACATGCACCTGACATTATTGCTCAACTAACCAGTCCTAAACAGATACCAGATGATATAGAAAAAGGTAAGTTCCAGCTATATGGTATTATCAATAAAATTATTATTAAAAAATCCAAAAAGACTGGTAGAGAATTTTACAAAATTGCTTTGGAAGATGATTTAAAACAATTGTTTATAACAATATTTAACACAAGAGATATTGCAGGACTATCAGAAGGTGAGTTTGTGTTAATTCCTGCATCGAAGAATAAATTTGGTTTTACAAAAAGTAAAAACTCTTCGATAAAAAAGTTGATATAATTTCTCTATGTCGCAAAGATTTGTTATATTTATATTAAATAAAAAGGTTATAGAAAATGCAAGATAAATTAAGTTATGATGTGGTAGAAAACCTGAGAATCGTAATGGGAACATTACCTGAGGAACAGCCACTACTAAAAACAGAATTCAAAATACTATCAGACGAGGTTGATGTGACATTAGAAGACCACATGTCAAATCCTTATAAATCTATGTTTGTTACTAGTACCTCAACATGGGGTGACAATGAATTTAAAAGAAAATGGCCATTAACTTCACCAGAAGGAAAGCTTGAAGTTGTAAAGGCTGTATTAACTCACAATACTTTACCACAGGCTAGAGAAATGGTTCAGTTTATATTTAGAGTGAGAGGCGTTCCAAGATGGTTATTTGATTATCACACACAAACACCTTTTACGAGTTTTATGAGTATAGGTTGCCGTGACAATAACAAGTCCGATGTAGATATCGTAACTCTTTCTTCTTTAGATGAAAAAGAAATAAAGGTAATGGAAAGGCTAAAAGCACTTTATTCACGAGCACTAGATACAGACCAAGCATCTTGGCAATCTGCAAGGTCATTTTTACCACAATCATACCAACATTCATATCATTTTGGACAGAATTTACTTTCACTTGTAAGCATGAGAGGTTTTAATGCATCAGGTAATTTTAACCTAGATGATAATAAAGATTGGGCACTTAATGAATTATACAAAAAGGTGGTAAAATCTGTTGAAGAAAAATTCCCTTTAATAGGCGAATACTTAAGAGTTATTACAGAAGATACAGAAACTGTACTAGATTTTATTAAAAATATTAAATACGAAGATTTAAAAGAATCCGATAAAAAGCTATTTGAAAATGAGTAATATTAAAATTAAAAAAGGCATTGAATGTCTAGATGTTGAAATACTAATGTGGAATCCTGATTCTCAGATGATAACATATAAAGTAACAGGAACACCTGTTTGTCAATTTGACCAGCATTCAAGAGCTAGAGTTGGAATTAAGTTTAAAGACTACAAGGTAAGCGAAGAACCAAATTATGTTGTATACACACAGGTGTGGGACACAATGGAAAAAGACCCTGAATTTAAAAAAGAGGTTATAGAAACATTGGAGCAACTTGAAGAAATAAGAAATGAACACGAATTAAATTTATTTTCTCAAGTAGAAATGTCTGCACTTAATCTTATGTCAAGAGAATGTAGTTATATTGTAGAACAAAATATAGGTTCGCTAAGAGGTCAGATGACAAGAAGACTTCAATTCTGTGAAGAAGAATTTATTGTTGGTTTACATTGGCTATTACGAAAAAAGATGATAGACGCAGGAATAGGACTTGCTGAAGGTTTTAAACCTATGTGCGATATTACAAAAAAATGTGAATATGCTAAAGCCGACTATCTTTCAAACGCATTTGGTTGTTTATTTGCAGGATGCGGAAGATGGAAATCACATACAGAATTTGCAAGTTTCAATCAATCATGTACAACACCAGAACTTGTTAAAGAACAAACAGGCGTTACATGTACAAAATCAGAATATGAATTACAATTAGAAAAGGAGAATACAGATGTTTAATCCAATAGACCAAGGAGTCATATTAAAACAAGTAGAGCAAACAGGACAGACTGCAGGTGGTGTAATCATACCTGACACAACAAATGAAGGTACTGAAATTGCTGAGGTAGTTGCAGTAGGACCTGGAAGACAGTTAGAAAATGGTGAAAGAGCTACACCTCAAGTTAGCGTAGGTGATAAGGTAGTAATACCTAAATCAGGTTTCCATAGACTAGATGTTGAAGGTGAAGAATACTACATCATTAGAGAAATCGATATATTAACAATAATGGAGAAAAAGTAATGGCAAAGGAATTACATTTTGGAAGCGACGCAAGAGGCGGAATGCTTACAGGCGTAGAAAAACTATCAAATGCTGTTTCAGCAACATTAGGTCCTAAAGGTAGAAATGTTGTATTTGAAAAATATGGTGAATATCAATCTACTAAAGATGGTGTTACTGTAGCAAAACAAATAGAATTAGAAGACACAATAGAAAATGCTGGTGCACAAATTGTAAAAGATGTATCAAGCAAAGTAAATGATGAGGCTGGCGATGGTACTACTACTGCTACAGTTTTAGCTCACGCTATGTTAAAAGAAGGGTATAAAAAAATATCTAATGGAAGTCACAATATAGAGCTAAAAAGAGGCATGGACAAGGCAGTGACAGCAATCACTGAAAAAATCGAAGGTGTAAGAACAGACGTTTCTAAGCCTGAGGAAATATTTCAGGTAGGTACAATCAGTGCTAATAATGATGAGATTGTAGGTAGGCTTATTTCAAATGCAATGGAAGAAGTTACAACTGAAGGTGTAATTACAATTGAGGATTCTCAAACAGGATTAGATGAACTAGAAATTGTAGAAGGTATGCAGTTAAATCAAGGTTATCTTTCACCATATTTTATAAATGACCAGAGTAACATGCAGGTTTCTATGAAAGAACCGCTTGTTCTTATTTATGAAAATAGATTGAATAATCTTAAAAACTTGGTAAAGCCTTTGGAATATTGTATTGCTCAAAACAAACCACTTTTTATTGTTGCAGAAGATATCGAAGGTGAGGCTTTAGCTGGACTTATTGTTAACAATTCTAGAGGTACATTACAGTGTGCAGCAATAAAGGCTCCAGGTTATGGAGATTCTAAAATTGATATTATGGAAGACATAGCAACTATAACAGGAGCTACAGTAATATCACCTAAAAAAGGTATGACTATGGATAAATTTGATTCTTCATGGTTGGGTGGAACATCAACGTTAACAATCGACAAATCTCACACTACAATTGTAGATGGTAATGGAAATGAAATGAACATTAACGAAAGAATCGACGAGATTAAAACAATGATTGATAATTCACAATCTAATTATGATATTGAAAAAATGCAGGAAAGACTTGGTAAACTTACAGGCGGTGTTGCAATAATTAAGATTGGTGCTGAATCTGAAATTGAAATGAAAGAAAAGCGTGATAGAGTAGAAGATGCATTAGCTGCAACTAAAGCTGCTGTAGATGAAGGAATTGTTTCAGGTGGTGGTATTGCACTGAGAAGTATTGTTGAAAATATAGAAAATATAAATACAGACAATGAAGACCAGAATCTTGGTGCACAAATTGTATTAGATGCTTGTAAAGCTCCATTTAATAAAATAATGGAAAATGCAGGACTTAATGCTGATGTAGTATGGAATAAGGTTAGAGAATCTGAAATCGACAACGCAGGATTTGATGCAAGAAATGAAAAGGTTGTAAATATGTTCGAACAAGGTATTATCGACCCTGCAAAAGTAACTAGAATTGCATTGGAAAAAGCTGCATCTGTAGCAGGAACGATGCTAATTACTGAATGTGTATTAACAGAAATACCTTCAGATGATAAAGCACCATCTAATCCGATGAATGGTATAGGGATGATGTAATGAGTAAGACAATAAATATGAATCCAAATCAACAGCAAAACATTAATATAAATCCTAATGATTTAGAAGATGTACTATGTGAAGAATGTGGAGAGCAAACATTTGAACCTGCATTCTTATTTAAAAAACTATCGGCAGTAATGTCACCAACAGGAAAGGACACTTTGATACCGCTTCAGGTATATAAATGCACCCACTGTGGCCATATCAATCAAGGCTTTTTACCAAAGGACAATCCAAATGAGTAAAATCGAGGATTCAGTTTGTAAAAAAATATTGAAACGAGCAGAGGTAGGTAAATCGAAGTACGGAACTACTATGGAGAGAGACGACTTGTCTCTGCTCGAATGGCTAAAACATACTCAGGAAGAACTAATGGATGCGGCAGTTTACATTGAAAAATTAATGCAAGAAAAGCAAAAATAATTGCTAAAAAGTTTTTTTATCTCGGAAAAATTGCGTATATTAGATATATAAATAAATCATTATGAACATCAAAACACCAAAAGACCTAGCAATTGCAGCAAGAAAACAAGGTAAGACTACCATTTCTTATAGTCAAATCAACATGTACAAAAACTGCCCACTACAATGGAAGTTAACATACGTAGACAAGATAAGAGACTTCGAACCTAGTATGTTTTTGGTTTTTGGTACTGCAATGCACGAGGTTCTTCAAACATACTTAGACACAATGTATAAGGATTCTATTGTAAATGCTAATAAGCTTGACCTACACAAACAGCTATCAGACACAATGAAGCTAGAATACAAAAAAGCAGTCGATGAACAGGACGGTAAACACTTTTCATTTTCAGAAGAAATCAATGACTTTTATAACGATGGTGTAGAAATTATTGAAGAATTCAAAAGGCGTAGAGGTGCTTATTTTTCTAAAAAAAATACAGAGTTATTAGGTGTAGAAATACCTATACTGTGTCCTGTAGATGGTTCAGATAAAATAATGGTTATGGGTTTTGTCGACCTTGTAATGAAAGAAGGTGACAGGATAAAGATTATAGATATAAAAACATCTATGTTTGGTTGGAAAGCAAAGAAGAAAAAAGGCGAAGGTGACCAGCTTCGTATATACAAAAAGTATTTTGCAAAACAATACGGTGTAGACGAATCAGACATAGACATAGAATACTTTATTGTCAAGCGTAAGTTATATGAAAACCTAGACTTCCCACAAAAACGTATACAGCAATATAGACCACCAGCTGGTAAGCCTTCAATGAACAAGACAGACAAAATACTTAAAGAGTTTGTAGAAAAAGCATTTGTAAACGGCAAGCGAAATCCGGATGGCGAATACCCTGCACTAAAATCTGGCTGTACATATTGTCCTTTCAAAAAGCGACATGACTTATGCAATCCTAAACAAAGGTTGGCTGTATGAAAATAGGCATAACAGGAAGCAATGGTTATCAAAATTATAGAAAGGTAAAAGATACTATATTTATGCTAAAACAAAAGTTTAAAGAAGATTTAATAATAGTATCTGCAGGAACTTTAAACGGCGCTGATAAATATGCTAAAAAATATGCTATGGAGCTTGGATGTAAATATGTAGAATTCAATCCTGCTCACACACCAAAAAACTTATATTCAGCGCTTCATGAAAATTACTATGGAAAAAAATATAATGTAAAATATTTCTTTCATAGAAATCAAATGATGGCAAAGTATATAGACTATTTAATTGCTTTTATTCCAGAAGGTAAAAAATCTAGTTCGTCAGAACATACCATTAAGGAGTCGAAAAAATTAAATAAAAAAATTGTTATAATTTCATGATTAAAGATATATAAGTATATATTTATATATGTTATTCAGGAGATTAGTTATGGAACAAAAATTAACATCGGTAAAAGTTGATATAGATTCTTGGAATGATTTTAAGAAACTATCAATAGATGAAAAAATTACATTTAGACAATTGGTTCAAATATCAATTGCTGAATTTATAAGCGACAAAGGTTTTAGAAATATAATAAAAGAAAAGGTTACAGAAAATGGCAACAAGCAAAAAGAAAATATTACTGCTAGGTGACGACATGAGACTGCACTCAGGTGTAGGTACTATGTGCAAAGAGATAGTGACAGGAACTCTTAAGCACTTTGATTGGGTTCAGCTAGGTGGTGCAATAAAACATCCAGAAGCAGGAAAAGGCTTTTTGGATATTTCAAAAGATGAATTTATAATAGAACAATCAGGCGTAACAGATGGTTATGTAAAAATATTACCAGTTGATGGTTATGGAAACCCTGATTTAGTTAGAGATGTAATTACATTAGAAAAACCTGATGCTATATTACACTTTACAGACCCTAGGTTTTGGGGATGGCTTTACGACATGTCACACGAATTTAGAACTGAAGGTATACCTCTCATGTATTACAACATTTGGGATGACTTGCCTTATCCTCATTGGAACGAGCCGTTTTACGAATCTTGTGATTTATTAATGGGAATATCAAAGCAGACATATAATATAAATAAAAATGTATGCCAGAGAAAACCTAGAACTGATTGGGATTTGACCTATGTACAACATGGTATAGATGAAAAGAAATACTTTCCTATAGAACCTACAGATAGTAAATACGTTTCAATAAAATCTAAATTATTAGGTGAAAATGACTACGAATTTATAGCATTCTTTAATTCAAGAAATATACATCGAAAAGGATGTAACAGTTTAATTCAAGCATTTGGAAAATTTGTAGAATCGATACCTGAAGATAAAAAAGATAAGGTTGCTCTTTTAATGCACACCGATGTTGTAGACCAAAATGGTACTGATTTATTAGCTACAGTAGAAAATCTTTATCCTGACATAAATGTTATATTTAGTACTGCAAAATTAGACGTGTCAGATTTAAATGTTTTATATAATATTTCAGATATTGTATGCCAACCTAGTTCTGCCGAAGGATTTGGTTTGAGTCACATGGAAGGTATGATGGCAGGTAAGCCAACAATTTCTACTGTTATTGGCGGTTTGCAAGACCAAATGGGATTCAAGGTTGATGGAAATGAGTTAACTAAAGAGCATCTAACAGCTGAAATACCAAGTAATTCTACAGGTAAAATTTCAAAAGAGCATGGTGAATGGGTATATCCATTATGGCCTAATTTAAGTCTTCAAGGTTCACCTCCAACTCCATACATTTATGATTCACGACCAGATATAAATGAAATAGCAGAAGGATTAAAATTTTGGTATAATATGGATTCTGAAGAAAGAAAAAGAAGAGGTTTATCAGGTAGAGATTGGGCAATTGATAATGGATTTACAAAACTTGGAATGTGTAGCGCAATGTCAAAATCAATAGAACAGTTCTTTAGAAAATGGCAAAGACCAGAAAAATTCTCATTGAAAAAAATTAATAAACAAAAATTAAATTATCCTACAGGAGTATTATAATGATGAAACCAAATTTAGTTATTAGCTGTCCAGCTTCTAGTAGAAGTGGATACGGAAATCACAGTAGAGACTTAATAAGAAGTCTAATTAAAATGGATAAATATAACATTAGTATAGTCGATCAGAGATGGGGAGCCTGTCCTAGAACTGAATTGTTAAAAGAAGAGTTTAGTGATATAGCAGCTTTTGTTTCCAAAACTCCTCCAGTTCAAAGCGATATCGATATATGGATTCAAATAACTGTTCCTAATGAGTTTCAACCTGTAGGTAAATACAACATAGGTATCACAGCAGGAATTGAAACAGATAGAGTTGCACCTCAATGGCTTGAAGGAATGAATAGAATGGACTTGACACTTGTACCTTCTATGCACTCTGTTAACGGTTTTTCGATAATGTATGATAAGATGAACCAACAAACAAATCAAAAAGAAGGCGAGCTTAAATTAGAAAAGCCTATTAATATATTAATGGAAGGAATAGATTTAGATGTATATAATAAAACAGATAAAATAGAACCTTCAATACAAAAATATTTTAAAGATATAAAAGAAGATTTTTGCTTTTTAGTATGCGGCCATTGGATGCAGGGTGAGTTTGGACATGATAGAAAAGATATTGGTGGTACAATACAAACATTTCTTGCAACATTTAAAAACTTATCACAAAGAAATATGCCTGCATTAATACTTAAAACAGGCGTAAATTTTAGCGTTATTGAGCAACATGATTATGAAACAAAAATAAGAAAGATTATGGAATCTATTGGCTCAGAAAAAATGCCTAGTGTATACCTTCTTTCAGGTGACTTAACTGATTCTGAAATGAATAGTTTATATAACCATCCAAAGATAAAAGCTATGGTTAGTTTTACTCACGGTGAAGGATATGGTAGACCACTTGCAGAGTTTTCAGTAACAGGAAAACCTGTTATTGTATCTGACTGGTCTGGCCACAAAGACTTTATATCAGCAAACGGATTTTTAATACCAGGAGAAGTAAAACCTGTTCACCCATCATCTGTTTGGAAGGACGTAATTAATTCTGAATCTCAATGGTTCTTTCCTAATTATGGATATGCTTCAGGTATTATGAAAGACTGCCATAAAAATTATAAATCATATTTAGAAAAATCTAGAAAACAAACTCAGTACATGAAGGATAAGTTTTCTTTAGAAATTATGGACGAACAATTTAAAAATCTGCTTGATGAAAATGTGCCAAGATTTGATGTCGAGCTACCAACACTAGAGGAGTTACAGACTTATGAATAAAGAAAATTGGGGCAAAAGCCCGATAACAGGAAAAGATATGGTGCTTCAAGAATTTGATGAAAAAAACGGAGCATCTAAAATGGATTTAAGTTCAGGATATTATACAAACGAATTTCCTTTAAATTATAAAAAACATCCTGACTTTGATATTAATAAATTTGAGGAAGGAATGCCTGAATTGATGAAAGATTTAAGGTACGATGATGGTGAATCATATTGGTACCCAGCAACAATACAAACAGTAGAATCACTTGTATTTCCAGTAGGTACAGTACAGGCTGTAAAGGATGGAGAAGAAGTAGGCAACGAATTAATAAAGTGGTGTTATGCTCCAGTAAAAACATTGACAGAAGAAGAAAAATCTAATCTTTCTGAAAATTCAAACTTTGAATCTAAAGTAGATATGGAATCAGCAGAATATTTTATTAGCTATTTAGAAGCTTGTAAAAAAGTAAAAGGCTTTGCATTAGGTGATATATAATGGCAAACTATTTTAACCAACATTTAACTAGAATGGAATCAATGGTTGTTATACCTAAAAGTGACTTACAAAAAGGTATGATAATAAGAAACAAATATCAGACCATTGATGATGGTTTAAAAGAATATTTCTTTTTAATACTTAATCCTCTATATAGTGGTGATGGTAAAGTGCATGCACTAAGTCTAAACGAATTTAGCATCTTGCAGTTTATGAGAATTGCAAAACAAACAAATATAAGGATTATACCTAAATACAAAAAGCGAGCATTAGCAATTCCTAAGCTTGTAATGGAGCAGAGCTCATATAGATTTTATATGGGTAGTATATTAGGTGGAGGTAGAGAAATAAAAAAATTCTACAACAACAGCTACAGAACTTTATTTCCAGAGCAAATGAAGTTGTCGTTTTTAATTGACTATAAATTTGATAGCGATATAAAATTAATAACGTCTTAATTTAAAATAAAAAGGTTATATGAAGAATATTATTTACATTTCAGATTTTTTCTCAGATGAAGTACTAGGTGGTGCAGAACTATCTGATAAAGTTTTAATCGATTATTTGGTAGAAGAAGGCCAAAATATAAAAACTGTCAAAAGTCAAAGGTTTGACCCGACCATACATAAGGCTGATGTTTTTATCATTTCTAACTTTGTTGGATTAACAGAGGTAAATAAGAACTGGTTCTTTTCAACAGGGGTAAAATATGTTATTATTGAACGTGACCAGAAATACGTTAGGTCTAGAAATACTATCGCTTACCCTAACTTCATTGCACCAAAATCTGAAGTTGTAAATGAGGCATTTTATCGAGGCGCTCAAAAGGTTTTCTGTCTTACAAATCACTCTGCAGATTTATTACTAAAACATATTGACTTAACAAATGTAGAACCTCTTGGTTGCACACAATTTTCACAAGAGCAGTTTGACCATATGCGTAATTCATATAAAGAAATTAAAAATAACAAGTGGTGCATAGTACCAGGCAAAAGAAGTAATAAGGCAATGCAGCTTTGTGAAACACAAAAAATACCTTTTGATTATCTTAAAAACTATCAGTGGAAAGACTTAATCAACGTGATGTCAGAATATGAAGGTATTGTATTTTTCTCACACGCAGTTGAAACTTGTTGCAGACTTGTTTTAGAAGCGAGAATGCTAGGTCTCAAAGTAAAGACAGATAATAGAGTTGGTTGTACATATGAAGACTGGTTTAAAAAATATAAAGGCTTGGAACTGATAGATTATTTAGAAGAAAAAAATTTTAATATTCTGGAAAAAATAAAAAAAGAGTTATGAAAATATTATTCATAGGAGTTTTTACAAAAGGCTCTACAAATATATCTCAGAAAAACTGTTTAATAAAACTTGGTCATGATGTCGAGGAGTTTCCATATAGGTCTATAAATAATTTCAATATTATATTACAAGAAAAAGCAGGATATGATATTATACTAATTGCCAAAGGAAATGGAATAAGTAAATATACAATGAGTCAGTTAAAAAAGAATAATAAAAAAATTGTATATTGGTTTCCTGACCCGGCACAAACATTTACTATGGAAATGGCAGAAAAAACAATGTTGAGTGATGTAGCGTTTTTTGATAAAAAGAATTCTCTTGAAAAGGCAAAGCTTATAAATAAAGATTGTAGATACATCTGTGAAGGATATGACGAATCTGCTGATTTTGTGCAAGATGTAAAAAAAGAATACGATATTTCATTTATCGGTAATATGTATGGTAATAGAAGCACTGTGTTAGAGCGCTTAAATAACGTAAAAATAATTTCATCAGCCTATGGTTTACAACATTCAATAGAGGTAGGAAAATCAAGAATAAATCTTAATATATGTACAGATAATTCTGCTTCTGATAGAGTATATAAAATACTTGCAGCAGGAGGCTTTTTAATGACAGATGACTGGTATGGTAGAGAGTTAACTGGCCTTGTCGATGGAGAAGATTTGGTAATATATGATGACGTTTTAGATTTGCAGGATAAAATTGTTTATTATCTCAATAATAAAGATTTAAGAGATAAAATATCTAAAAGCGGCATGAAAAAGGTAGGAAATTTAACAAGAGCAAATTGGGCTAAAAAGATTATATCATGAAAAAGAAATTAATTCATATTGTAGGTACTAGACCAAATTATATAAAGCTTTATCCTGTTTATAAAAGTCTAGAAAAAGATTTTGATAATATAGTTATCGATACAAACCAGCATTACGATGATAATATGTCAAAAATATTTTTTTCTGAACTTGGTTTACCTAAATGCAAATATAATTTAGGTATTGGCTCAGGTTCTCACGGATATCAAACTGGCCAAATGATTGAAAAAATTGAGTCGTTATTGATAAAAGAAAATGCTGATGGTATAATTGTATACGGAGATGTAAATTCATCATTATCAGCTGCAATTGCGGCTGTAAAATTGGGAATTCATATATTTCATATCGAAGCAGGTGCTAGAAGTTTTGATAAAAATATGCCTGAAGAAATAAACAGAATGATTATTGATAAAATTTCTGATATAAACTTTTGTATACAAAAAACGCATATAGATAATTTAGAAAAAGAAGATATACGTAATGGTGTATTGGTTGGAAATACAATGACAGATGCCGTACATTTACTTCAAGACAGATTGAAAAAGCCTCTAGAATTCAAATACTATCTTTGTACATTACACAGACCTTTTAATGTTGATAGTATTGAAAAACTAAATAAGATTTTAAATAATTTGAATAGCTGGTCGCACAAAATTATATTTCCAGCACATCCTAGAATAAAAAACAAAATAAATAAGAGTTTTGAAAATATAGTTTTTATAGAACCGTTAGGTTATATTGATATGTTGTCACATATAAAATACTCAGAAGGTATTATATCTGATTCAGGAGGTATACAATGCGAAACATCAATATTAAGAAGGCCTCTTCAAACAGTAAGGCCATCAACAGAGCATACTGTGACGTTAAAGATGAATAACAGGCTAGTTGATTTAGATACATTACATGAAAATAACTTTTATATGACGGACTATGAACTTCCAGATATATGGGATGGCACTTCGTCTATAAAAATAAAAAAGATATTATTAAATTATGAAAAATAAAATAAAGATATTATTTATATGTCCTGGAGGTCAGACTAATTTAAACTCGCCAAGTGAGATATTGGCTAAATATATACAAGAAAATTATGATGATATAGACATTGATATGTATAATCAAAATTTTAATCCTGCACCAAATACTGCAGACGGATATGATTTAGTATGGGGAGATATGGATGGTAATAATGTTCCATTTTTGGCTAGAGCTTTATCTTATAAATCTAATATACCTTGTTATATACATGGAGAATGGATACCTCCATACAGATGGGAAGATGGATGGTCAGATTGTTTTAGTGAACCAACACAGTTAGGTCATAAAAATTATTATCAACAGAACTTAAATTCTATGAAAAATGCAGATTTGGTATCACTGGCAATCAGCTCAACACCAGGAGGGTTTGACTTTATAAAAGAAAAGACAGGTGTTAGCTTTGAAAATAGCTTTGTACGATATCCTGCATGTAAAAAGTATGAGTATATAAACAGTGAGCGCAAAAATCAAATAGCAACTATTGCAAGAGCGAATGATGGCAAAAAAAGAGTAAAAGAGACTTTGGAAGCAATACATCTATCTAAAACAAAACCTTCGTTTAAAATTATTGGAGGTAGTGGTATTAAATATAAAGATGTAATAATTGAATCTATGGGTTCGTTTAATGATGATCGAAAAGTTAAGATTTTTTCTGAAAGTAAGCTAGCTGTACAGCACTGGTCAGGTATTCCACCAGCCGAGGCAATTCAGCAGTTCTGTCCTGTTTTAAGTTACGACATACCTTATATGAGAGAGCTTTACGGAGACGCATTAATATGGATTGAGAAAGGAAATATAAAATCACTTAGTGAAGCTATTGATTATTGGCTTACTCATGATAATGAAAGAGAAGAATTTGCTAAAAAAGCTTTTGACTTATTTGTTAATAACAAAATTGGTGTTAAATTGGAACAGCATAGAGCTAAATTGGTTGTTGAAAATATAAAGAGATTAATATGATACACGAAACAGCGAATATATATGATTCGGCTATGATTGGTAAAGAGACCAAAATTGGTGCATTTGCAGAGATTGGAAATAATGTTAAAATTGGAAAAAACTGCTCAATAGGATTTGGTGCATTTATACCTGAAAATGTGAAAGTAGAAGATAATGTATTCATAGGACCTGGCACGGTTTTTACAAATGATAAATACGCTCCATCTAAAGGTAAGTGGAGAGACGAACCACCTACGGTTGTAGAAAAAGGTGTTAGTATTGGCGCAAACTCTACTATATTACCTAACATAACAATTGGTCATGGAGCAATTATCGGTGCAGGTTCAGTTGTTACAAGAAACATAGAGCCTAACACAACTGTATATGGAAATCCAGCGAAGAGAATAATATAATGCCTATAATAATAAGAAATATATTTGAAGATTATGTCAAGGAGCAATTCAGTTTACAAGATTGTATTGCAGTTAATAATGGTAGTAGTGCAATAATTGCACCATTGTGGTCACTGGGCTTAGAACCAGGTGACGAGGTAATTACAACACCATTTACTTTTATATCCACTGTTACATCTATAATCATAGCAGGAGGCACTCCTGTCTTTGTAGATATAAATGAACATGATTCACTTATAAATGCCGATAAAATCGAATCAGCGATAACTAGCAAAACAAAGGCAATAATGCCTGTACATCTTTTTGGTAGGGTTTGTGATATGAAGCGAATTAACGAAATAGCAGAAAAACATGAGCTGGTTGTTATTGAAGACACTTCACAGTCGTTTGGAGCAGAATGTACTAATACAGGTAAGATGGCCGGCTTGATGTCAGATTGTGGAACATTTTCATTCCAAAAAACCAAAAATATAAATACGTTTGAAGGAGGTATGATTTGTATACCTAAAGGTTCTAAATTGGATGCTAAAAAAGTAAGAGCAATTTGCAATCAAGGACAAACAAGCAAATATCATCATGAATATCTAGGATTTAATTTTAGATTAGCAGAACCATTATGCTTATTGGCGTACAATCAAATGAAGCTACATATGACTGCCATAAAATCTGAACTTGGATATAGAAATGAGACAAGCGGTCATTATCCGTACGTTGTATATGACCAACCTGCAATTAAAAAATTAGGTATAAATGGAAACTGTCCTGTAGCAGAGAAAAAAGCTAAATTTATTAAAGAAAATTATTTTAAAGGAGGCAGAATATGAAAAATTTTGGATTGATAGGCGCTTCAGGGTACATAGCACCAAGACATATGAAAGCAATAAAAGATACAGGCAATCAATTAAAATGTTTTCTCGACCCTCATGACAATGTTGGATATATTGATAGATTTTTTCCTGACGCAAAATATTTTAGAGAGACTGAAAGATTTGAAAGGCACCTTGATAGACTAAAGCGTAAAAATATGCAAGTAGATTATGTATCAATTTGCTCACCTAATTATTTACATGATTCACATATTAGATTGGCACTAAGAAATAATTGTGATGTTATTTGTGAAAAACCTTTGGTAATAAACTACGACCATCTACTTTCAATAAAAGAAATTGAAAAAGAAACAGGTAAAAAAATATACAATATTTTACAGCTTAGACATCACCCTTCAATTGTTAGGTTAAAAGAAACTATAGATATAAACAAGATTTACAATGTTGATTTGAAATATATTACACCAAGAGGTTCTTGGTACGACTTTTCCTGGAAAGGTGATAAAGACAAGTCAGGCGGTGTTCTTTTTAATATAGGAATACACTTTTTTGATATGCTAATTTGGCTTTTTGGTAAGCCGATTGACCACAATGTCACTAATGTCGAAAGAAAAAGCTTTGGAGTCGTTAATTTGGAAAGAGCTAATATAAATTTTGAATTAAGTATAGATAAAAATGACTTACCGTGGAGCGAATGGAAACCGTTTCGTGAAATCAAAATAGACGGCAAGCAGCTTGAATTTTCTGACGGATTTACAGATTTACATACAGTCAGTTATGAAAATATTCTTGATGGTAAAGGTTTTGGTATTGAAGATGTAGAACAAGCAATTAAATTAGTTAGTGTGATAAAGAACAAATGAAAGTATTAATAACAGGACATAAAGGGTTTGTAGGCTCAAATTTATTAAAAAAAATAAAACAATTAGGTCATTATGCCTATTGTTTAGAAAAAGATGGAAATTTTCAAGAGTATAATCTTGAATCTATAATAAAGCAGTGCGATGTAATATTTCATGTTGGTGCAATATCTGATACAACACTACAGGATGCTAACGAAATGCTGTATTATAATTACACATTAAGTAAAAGAATATTTGATTTGGCGAGAAAATATAATGTTAAGGTTGTATATTCAAGCTCAGCTGCTAATTATGGCGACGGAGATGGTATACCTAATAATATTTACGGTTGGTCAAAACTACTTGCAGAAGACTATGGATTGAAAGCGTGTGAAAGATTTGTCGCGTTAAGATATTTTAACGTATATGGACCAGGTGAAGAACATAAAGATAAAATGGCATCAGTTGCATATCAAGCTTGGAAAGCAGGAGAGTTCAAATTATTCCCAGGTGATATAAAAAGAGATTTTGTATATATCGATGACGTTGTAGATGCTAATTTATATGCAGCGACTCTTGAAAGAGGTTTGTTTGATGTAGGTTCAGGGAATGCAGAAACATTTGAAAGTCTTGTTGGAGGTATAGGTATAGATTACGAATATCACACTCCAGATAAAATACCTGGATGGTACCAATACTTCACACAAGCAGATAAAGAAAAATTTATGCCAGGTTGGCAACCAAAAAACAATATAAAATTAGGAACAAAAAAGTACAAAAATTATTTACTTAATTCATAAAAATTTGTTATATTAGATATATGAAAACATTATTTGCAGGACCTTGGGTTGGAGAGTTTGGATGGGAATTATTTTGCTGGCAAGGAGTTTTAAGACGATATGCTGAAGTCAAGAAGTTCGATAAAGTTATTATATCAGGTAGAGGTATTAACAAATTCCTATATGAAGATTTTTGTGATGAATATATTCCTTATGAGCCTAGTGATTATCAACCTGATTCATATTTTAATAGAACACCAATAACAGAATATCCTAAACCTGAAAAAGGCAGTGAATATATTCCACCAAATCATTGTGTCACTCACTACACTCCAACACAAGGAGAGCCTATTTGGAGGCCTAAATTAGAGCAGAGCTTTATAAAATATGGCAAAAATAAATACGAAAATTATATTCTTATACATGCAAGAAATACAAACAAGGCAGGTACTCAAGTACGAAATTGGGATACTATTAAGTTCGATGAGATAGTAAAAAGTTTTAGCGGTTATAAATTTGCTAGTATAGGTCTTAAATCTGCAGCGCACCATATAAAAGACACAGAGGACTTAAGAGGCATAGAGTTAAAAGAATTATGTGATTATATGGCTAGTTCTAAACTAATAATAGGACCATCTTCAGGACCAATGCATTTGGCATCTTTATGTGGTTTAAATCAAGTTGCTTGGGGTGAGGTAAAAAATATCAACAGATACAGTACGGACTGGAACCCTCACAATACTGACGTAGAATATATTGTAGATAATAACTGGAATCCATCTTCTAAGGATGTAATACAGAAAATGGAAATTTTATTATGATAGTAAAACCTAAAACAATAGACAAGGCTTGGGGACAGGAAATCTGGATTCATAATGATGAAGAATATTGCGGAAAGCTTTTAAGATTCAATAAAAAAGGAAATAAATTTTCAATGCACTATCACATAATCAAGAAAGAATCTTGGTATGTAGGAAGAGGAAGTTTTGAATACAAATGGATTAACACAGAGATTGCAGAAGAACATTCTACAATTATAGAAATTGGTACATGTATTACAATAGAAAGAGGCCAGCCTCACCAGCTTGTTGCATTGGAGGATAATTCAGAAATATTTGAAGTCTCAACTCAACATTTTGACCCTGATAGTTATAGAATTAAAAAAGGAGATAGTCAATGAGAGTTTTAGTTATAGGTGATAGCTGTATTGATAAATTTGTTTATTGCAATATAAATAGACTTTGTCCCGAGGCACCAGTGCCAGTACTAAATCCTGTTAATGAGACAGAAAATTCAGGAATGGCAGGAAATGTAGTTGCAAATTTAGAATCATTAGGTACAGAAGTTGATTTGATAACTAATGATAATTTTATTAAAAAGACCAGATATGTAGATGATAAATCTGGCCAGATGATTATGAGATTAGATGAAAACGACACATGCATGCCGATTGACTTTAATAAAGAATGGCAAAAATGTATAGACTCAGATTTTGATTTAGGTTATGATGCAATAGTAATATCAGACTATAATAAAGGTTTTCTTACAATTCATGATATAGCTCATATAGGTAAAACAGCAAAGTGTCCTACGTTTTTAGATACAAAGAAGAAATTAGGTGATTGGTGTAAAAATATAGATTTTATTAAAATAAATAATCCTGAGTGGAATAACAACAAAGATTATACTTATGATAATATTATAGTAACAGATGGTTCAAAAGGTGCATTGTATAAAAACAATATTTTTAAAGTAAAAAATAAAGTTAAGGTATCAAATGTTTCAGGTGCTGGTGATACATTCATGGCAGGGTTGGTACATAAATACGTAATGACAAATTCTGTTGAACAATCAATTAACTTTGCAAATGAATGCGCTTCAGAGGTTGTACAAAAAAGAGGTGTTGTGACAATAGAATTAACGGAGAAATTAAATGGAAAATAAAATAGCAATAATAGGAATAGGAGAGATAGGCTCTTCACTTGCAGAAGTATATAAATCAAAAGGTTTTAAAACTATGTTGAGAGATATTGATTTGAATACAATTCACGGTGATGTAGATGTTTTAAATATATGTCTTCCTTATGGCAAAGAATTCGTAAATATAGTTAATGATTATATCGATGAATATTTACCAAAAATAACAATAATTCATTCTACTGTACCTGTGGGAACAACAAAGCAGATTAAAAGACCTTGCGTGCATTCACCAGTTAGAGGTATACACCCAAACCTGAAAGAAGGTATAGAAAAATTTGTTAAATTTATAGGATATAACAATGATGTAGATTTAGCTCTAACTGAAGAACATTATCGAGAATTAGAAATTATATTTTATCCTGTGAAAAACTCTGATTCTTCAGAACTTGCAAAATTGACAAGCACTACATATTATGGTCTTTGTATTGCATGGCACGGAGAAATGAAGAAGATGTGTGACAAACATGGTATTGATTTTGACGTAATCAACAAATGGACACAGTCATATAATTTAGGATATTATGGTTTAGATATGCAGCAAGTAGTTAGACCTAATTTATATCCACCTGAAAATGGAATAGGTGGCCATTGCGTAATACCGAATACAGAATTACTTGCAGAAGAATTTAAAAGTAAAGCTCTTGATTTAATATTGGAATATAAAAAATGACATATTATATAATGCTTCCTGGTGATTCTGAAAAAGAAGTTTATTTTGATTCTAACTTGCTTGGTGAGAATACTGGATTTGGTGTATTTTGGGCAGGTTCAGGACTTAAGGTTCTTATGGAGATGGTAGATAAAAATCCTGATATGCTTCCTGATGTTTCAATTAAAACAGACAAAGGAAAGACTCTTTCGGTAGAAGAGTTTCTTACTCAAATAAAAGGACTTAAGATTAGAGTTAATTAAGAAAATATATATTTATATATACTATGGGAAAAAAAGAAAAATACGGAAATTATATTTGTAAAATAGGTTACTTAGACATTAGACAGAGTATTGTTATGCCTAGAAAAAGAAAGCTTAACAATGGTGAAATACAAACAATGCCAGGAAGTGTAGAGGTTAATGTATATCACGGAAAGAACAAAGTCTCAGGTCCTTTTAAATCACACAAGATAGCGATAGATTCTGCTGAAGAACTAATCGGCAAAGGTTATAAGTACAGTAAGCATGGTAGGTAAATCAGCAAAGATTGTAAAAGATGTACAAACATCAAACGGCATGCTATACAAAGGCACCACTGTTAAGATTATACAGCAAATTTGTACCTGCAAGCAGAAAGAAAATATTGCAGTAGAGCATGTAGGTAGAAGATATTGGTTATCAAATAGCGATATTTTAGTATTGTAATTTGATATTTATATCATATTAACGTTAATATACTTAGGAGAAAGGTATGAACATCAAGGATATCATTGGTGATGAACTCAGCAGGCTTTCCGCTAGTGAAAAGGCTATCGTATTAGAAAGCTTTACACTTATGGGTAAACCATCAAAAACAGAGCTTGAGCAAGTAAAGAATAGTAAAGATTTGTTTAAGAAAAACGAAGCAGTTTTAAGAAAAATCGTAAAAGAAGAAATCACTTCAATCATAAAAGAAAAGGTAACACCAAGACAAGTATCAAAAGCTTTTGATGTTGTTGCAAAAATCTCAATGGAGATGTTATCAAATCTTGAAAAATATAAAGCAGCTGATGAAGCTGGCAAAGAAAAATACAAGAAAATTGCACTTCAGCTAACAAGAAAGAAGAAAGATGCACAAGCAGATATGGACAGATTAATTTCTATGCTTGATAAAGACCAGCAATTGTATTATGAAAACGGATTAAAAAAATTACAAGAAAAAGGTCCTGGTATATGGGCAAACATTCACGCAAAAAGAAAGCGTGGTGAAAAAATGAGAAAAAAAGGCGACAAAGGCGCACCATCTAAAAAAGCTTGGGACGCAGCCAAAGGAGATTAGTTATATGAAAAAGTTATTACTACTACTTACAGTATTACCGAGTATATTATATAGTCAAGGTAGCTGGGTACACGTTCAATTAATGACAGACGATTATCCATCTGAAACAAGCTGGAATATTACACCTCCTGGTGGTTCACCTATTATTGTTGAAAACGATAGTAACATGCTACCTAATACAATGTATGACACTGTTGTTTTTCTTGGAGGAACGATTGTTGCAAGTATATATGATGAGTTTGGTGATGGTTTAAGTTCAGCACCATTTGGCGGAACTGATGGTTGGTTTATGATTAGTAATTCATGTCAAGATACTTTAATGTATGTTGCAGGAAACTTTGGAGATAGTTTAGTACAAACACTTACTGTTGCTCCTTGTGCTCCACCAACTACAGGATGCACTGACCCTAATGCTTTAAATTATGATTCAGCAGCATATATTTCAGATAATAATTTATGTACATATCCACCTTGCGGTGGGTTTTTGACATCTAATGTTCAACAAACTTGTTTACCAACTGGCCAAACATTGGTACAGTTTTTCTGGCAAACAGACACGTCAAATGCTAATTGTAATCCAGTTAGATTTTGGTATTGGAATGAAGAAGGTGTAGGTCCTTTTCAATACGGACTTAGTCCTAATCAACAAGACTTTGCAGTATTTGCTGGTAATGGCCAAATGCCTCCTAACTGGTCAGTAGAACATTATGGTATGGTTGAATTTGCAGATAGTACTTTTTCAGATACTATGGCTTATACACCTACTTCTTGTATAGCAGGATGTACTGACCCTACTCAACCAACTTATAATCCTTGGGCAACATTTGATGATGGCTCTTGTTCAGGAACAACTTGTGATACAAATACAACATATCAAATTACAATGGAGATTACATTTGATAATTGGCCAAGTGAAACTGGCTGGTCTATAACAAGTGGTGGATATGGTATATTACAACAAGAACTACCTGGTGCATATAATTTCAATGATATAGGACAAACCTACACTTACACTTTTTGTGTAGACCAAACTGCAGGTTTTGAATTAATAGTAACAGATGCATACGGCGATGGTATGGCAGGAACTACTTCAGGTGGTTCATTAGATGGTATGATTGTTATATATGATTGTTTAGGTGATACTATATGGTACATGGACAATCCAGGATTTGGAAATACATTATATTCAGGAGTACAATTTGGAGTACCATGCTTATCAGTTCCTCCAGTATATGGCTGTACAGATGATGATTATCAAGAATATGATATATTAGCTACAGTAGATGATAGCTCTTGTGTGAATTTACATATTTACGGCTGTACAGATTCTTCTGCATTTAATTATGACCCATTGGCAACAATCAACGATATAGTTCCTGATTGTCAATATCAATTACTAATTGAAGATGCTGGTGGTGATGGTTGGGGAAATTCTTATTTAGGAGTTTACCAAAATGGAATTAACTTTGGAACATTTACAATGGGACCAGGTAGTTATCAAGACTCTTTCTTATTAATATTAGATGCTGGAATTCCTGTTAACATATACTACTTTGAAGTTGGCGGACCTCAGCAGCCACCAGAAGAAGTACAATTTCAAACTTGGCATAATTCATTTAAGCTAACAAACGCTAACGGTGTTGTATTAATGCATGAAGGTACAAATCCTTTTGCTAATAACGGACAAGGTGCTTTACAATCATTCCAATCACCATTTTGGACAGTATATTCAGCTGAACCTTTTTGTGGTGATTATTGTATTCCTACAATATATGGCTGTATGGATTCTTTATCGTTTAACTACGACCCATTAGCCAATACAGACGATGGTTCGTGTATTCCTTATACTCCAGGCTGTATGAATGTATTTGCAATAAATTATAATCCTTTAGCTAATGTAGATGATGGTAGCTGTATTCCTTTTATTAATGGATGTACAGATTCAACAGCAGACAACTATAATTCATTTGCTAACTTTGATGATGGTTCATGTTATTATATTGGCTGTATGGACATAGCTGCATGTAATTACGACTCAACAGCTACTGTAGATAACGGATGTCAATATCCTCCGCAATATTATGACTGTAATAACATATGTTTATCAGATATTGATGGTGATGGTATTTGTGATGAACTAGAAATACCTGGCTGTACAAATCCAATAGCTCTTAATTTTGATATAACAGCAACAGATGATGACAGTACTTGTATATTACCAATTTATGGATGTACTGACCCAACAGCTTTTAATTATGATGCACTAGCAAACACTGACAACGGCTCTTGTGTTCCTATAATATATGGTTGTACAGACGCTATGTCATTTAATTATAATCCGCTAGCTAATACAGAAAATGGTTCATGTATCCCATTTGTTTATGGCTGTATGGATTCAACACAATTCAATTACAATCCACTGGCAAATGCAGATAATGGAAGTTGTGTACCAGTTATATATGGATGTATAGATTCTACTGCATTAAATTATAATCCACTTGCAAATACAGATGATTTATCTTGTATAGCTTATTTATATGGCTGTACAAATCCAATAGCATTAAATTACAATGCATTGGCAAATACTGATGATGGTTCATGTATATTACCTATTCCTGGATGTATGGATGCCACGGCATTTAATTACGACCCGATGGCCAATGTTGATGATGGAAGTTGCGTACCAGTTATACTTGGTTGTACAGATCCGACTCAATTTAATTATAATTCTTTAGCTAATACTGATGATGGTTCTTGTATTCCTTATATATACGGTTGTACAGATGCTACTGCTTATAATTATGATGCCAATGCAAATACAGATAATGGAAGTTGTGAACCATTTATTTATGGATGTACTGATTCTACTCAATTTAATTACGACCCTACAGCAAACACAGATAACGGAAGCTGCACTCCATTTGTATACGGTTGTACAGATAATTTGGCATTAAACTTTAATCCTTTGGCAAACGCACTAGATAATTCATGTTGTTATATTGGAGGTTGTACAGACATTGCATCTGTAAATTATAATCCAAATGCATGCTTTGATGATGGTTCTTGTATAACAGCAGTACCAGGTTGTACAGATGTTGGTGCATACAATTACAATCCAGCTGCAAACGTATCTGATTCAACAGCTTGTTTATATGATGCAGGATGCTATGGAGGACCTGGAGTTCCTTATTGGTTAAATGATGGATGCTTTGCATGGGTAATCGATGTTGACAATTACTGCTGTACAAATGAATGGGATGCTACATGTCAATCAATGTACGACTACTGCCAATTAGGTTGGCCAACTTCAGTAGATGATATAGCTTCTATGGGAATAATGGTTTATCCTAATCCTACAGGAGATATGTTAAACATAGATACCAGATTAGATATTGAGATTGAAATATATGATATTATGGGCAAGCTAATGACAAAAGAAAGCTCAAAAAGAATAGATTTATCAAATTATCCTAATGGTACATATAACTTGATACTTATATATAATAACAAAAGATTTACTACAAGGGTGATAAAACAATGAAAAAAATAATAATATTAGCCGCGGTTTTATTAGCGTCATGTGCAGCACCAAAAAAATGCTGTTCTCAGGTAAAAGATTTATTTAAGTTTTCTACATTTTATGGAGCTGTCAATGGTAATACATCGATATCAGACTTAGATATATACAGCGTTACAGATGGCTTAGAAACAGTTACAGTAGAAACACCATTTGACTATTCAGTACTTTTTGGTACTAGAAAGATTAGAAGATTTGGATATGAACCAAAAGAGGCATTTAAAAATGGTACAGAAAATTCATTTTCAGATGCAGCAACAATTGGTTTGTGGGAAAATAAATTAGAATTTCTATTTCAAGCAGAATTTAAAAGACAAGAAGGTGAAGCATATTTTGACCAACGTCACATGCTTAGATATGTAGATGAAAAATGGTTAGCAAAAGTAGAATATATTGAAGACGGCTTTGCAGATGTAAAGTTTTTTGAATCATCACAAAGATATAGAAAAGAAATGGAAAATGGTATATCATTTAATGTTGGTATATCACAAAGAATATCAGAAGCCTATGGATATAATCCTCTTGACGAATGGTTATTATCAAATGGTAATTTACACTACACTTATTTAGCATTAGAAGAAGGGTATACAACTCAATTTGATGGACAGGGTGGAGTTGAATATTTCGACCCATCAGGTAATTCTGTAGCAACAAGCACTGAAGTTTGGGAAGCAGTTGTAATACCAGAAATGCTAGCAAATTATACTGAAAAGAAAAGAGACGAACTACCTGTACAGTGGACACATTCATGGGTAGCAGGATTCGATTATTACAAATATTCAAAAACAAGCTGGTTACACGCATGGGGTAATATCATGCCATTACATTTTAGTGATGAAGATAATCAGTATAGTTATTATAATTTTAATAAAGGACAGTGGACAGATTATTCAGGTGGTATTATTTACGGACACTGGTTTAATAAAAATCTAGGATTATTTGTAGAAGGTACATATAATAAATATTGGAACAGAACATGGCACGGATTTAGTGCTGGTATAAATTACAGAGTATTTTAAGGGAAAAGAAAATGGCAAAAGAATTGAGTGAAAATACAAGCTTTAATGTTAGCATACAAACACTAATAGGAATAGGATTTGCAATAACAACTGTTGTTGGTATGTGGTTTGCATTACAAGCAGATATACAAGAAGCCAAAGAATTGCCAGTTCCTCCACCTGCAGAAATTACTCGTATGGAATTTGATATGAAAGACCAGTTGGTTCGTCAAACAATTATGAGCACTCAAGAAGATGTACAAGAAATAAAAGCTACTCTTGAAAAATTAGAAGATAAAATAGATAGGTTAAGATAAAAAGATATGAAACTATTAAACACTAATATATGTTTAACATCACGCAGATCTTTACTGGTTATAGCAATATTACTAATAAGCACATTGGTAATAGCAGGCGTAATTACAGAAAAGAAAGTTATAATAAAAGATAATAATAAAGAAGTTTGGATACCATCAGCTGAAGATATTGCTTATCAAGACAGCATGTTTTCTATAGTAGAACAAACACAATCAGATATAGACACAATAAAGGTAGCAATTGATGATATACTTTGGAAGCTAGAAAAATTAGACTATTCTGATGGAACTTATGATAGCATAAGATATGTGAAAGGTGGCAAACTGGACAAAAAGAGGAATAAATAATGAAAAAAGATTATACATGGATAAAAATGTTTATAGGTTATTTATTAGTACTTTTATTACTTTTTATCTCGAGTCCTGCTAACGGACAGTCTCCTTGCGGTGGAGACAATTTATGTGTAGTACAATTTAATGCAGGATTTAATGAAGCAAACAAAGTTGCTTGGGTAGAAAAGCTTGGAGATTGTGACACTAAATTTATAGACATACAAACAGATGCAACAGCTGCTGGTAAATATAAAATAGTTGTTGTACCTACAATTTTAATATTTAATGGTGAAGAAGAGGTTGCTAGGTTTCAGGCAAACATTATGATGAAAATGGAATCAACGCAAAAAGATATACAAGGAAAAGTAGACGAATTAATTATGGAGTTGTTTTAATGTGGAAAATATTTAAAGATAAAAATAATTATAATGAAAAAAACATCGTTGGTTTTGTATCATTTACAGTAATGGTATTATTTGCTGTAGCAGATCTTGTAACAGGTATATGGTTTATGGGATATGTTGGTGATGGCAAATTGGAGATTAACGATACTATATTTAACTCATTTGTTATGGTGACATTAGGATGTTTTGGTATTAGTGCATTTGAAAAAGTAAAGGGAAAGTAATGGAAAAATTTAGCGAACACGTAAGCTACAAAGAAGGCGTAAAAAGTAACACAGCAGATAGGTTAGGCTTAGACAATACTCCTTCTGCAGACCAAAGAAAATGTATGCATGAAATTGCACGAGATGTATTTGAGCCATTAAGAGAATGGGTAGGTGGACCTATAAAAATAAACAGCTTTTTTAGAGGAGAGCCTGTTAATACGGCAATAGGCGGTTCTAAAAGGTCTCAGCATATGAAAGGTCAAGCTATGGATATAGACGACACATTTGGACATAAAACAAATGCTGAAATGTACCATTATATAAAAGATAATTTAGATTACGACCAGTTAATATGGGAGTTTGGTGATAACAAAAATCCTAACTGGGTACATGTTAGTTATGTAACGCACAGGCCTAACAGAAAAATACTTACAGTTGCTTTTAAGAAAAACGGTAGAACTGCATACGAACACAAGGCACATGCATAATGATTAAATTAAGTAAAATATTAAATGAAGGAAAGGACGAGATAATCTTTGGAAAACCTTCAGAAAAACACGTAAAAAAGATGAATAGATCGTTTGGTGTTTTTGAAGGATTTAATATGACAAACTTATATAATATACCACCATCACCTAATTCTTCATCAGAAACTTTAGAAGAATTATTTGAACTTGATAAAATAAAACCTAATCCTGATTTTGTTAGAAAAGCAGATAATATAGCTGAATATTTTATAGAACGAACATCAGATTTAGATATTAAAAAAGATTTAAAAACATTTATAGAATCTGTAATATATGATTCAGGTCCTATAATATTAAGATTAAAATATCATTACAATAGACCTAGACCTATACAAGTTGCTAAGATGCAAGGATTAAAATTCCATCATCAGCCTCTTGAAAGTGCAATGTCTCCATCATATCCAAGTGGACATACAGCACAATCTTATCTACTGGCTTATATGTTAAGTGATATTTATAATAAATACAAAAACAGATTCTTTAAGATTGCAGAAGAGATATCGATTAGTAGAAATGTTGCTCGACAACACTTTATTTCTGATTCTGAATTTGGTAAGAAAATTGGACACGAATTGTGGAGACATTATGAAACTAAATGATATATTAAATGAAAAGAAATCTTCTCCTTATGGAGAGATTATGCAAAAGCTAGATAAAGGCTTGAAACAAGCTATTAAATCTGGTGGAGTACCTCAGCGATATGCAAAGGACTATGTAAAGTCTTTAGAAAGAATTGCAAATAAAAATTCTAAAAATTTCTTTAAAGACTATGGAAAATTTACTGCAGATGATTTTGAAGAAGATGTAATATATAATATGCAAAATGAAGAGTACTCTGTAAAAACTGAAGACCATGACTGCTTTGCTGAATGGTTAGTTGAAAAACAAAGCCAAATTACAGAAGCAGAATATCAAGGACGTACTGTAAAATTAAATAAGCCTATGCAGGGTGATGTTAGCAAGTTTAAAGTATATGTTAATGGACCTAAAGGAAAAGTTGTAAAAGTTAACTTTGGTGCTAAAGGTTCAGAAAATAGAATTAAAAAGAGCGACCCTGCAAGACGTAAGTCTTTTAGAGCTAGACACAATTGTGATAATCCAGGGCCAAAACATAAAGCAAGATACTGGTCTTGTAGAAAGTGGTAAGGAGAATAAAATGAAATTAAATGATATATTAAATGAATCTAGAGAATTTGTAATTATCGACCCTAGAGGTAATGCAAGACCTGTAGGTTCTAAAATGCAAGGTGCTATGTATCTTAAAAAGATGGGCGGAGCTAAAAGAGGCTATCACATGGTGTTGAAGAAAAATGCTTTGAAGGCTAGAAGAGCTATTGAAAAAAACGGTGGTAATTCTACAAACTCTAAAATACAAAATATTATGTTTGACTTAATGTACGAAGGTAAAGTTAATGAAGCTAAACTAAAAATATCTGGACCTGCTTACGATTTTTGGGATGAGAGAGAAGTCCAAAGAAAATTAAGAGATGTTAAGATAAAGATAGTTGGAGATATTGGTGGTGTTCTGACAATTAAAGGTAACGATAAAGAACTACAAAAAGTTAAAGACATATTAGGTTTAAAAGGTGCAAAAGAATCAGTTAATGAGGCATACGTAGAGTCAATGGACTATCCAGTACTTAAAAAGGCATTGGACACTATCGTTGATAAATGGAGCGATTGGAAAAAAGGTCCTATGACAGAACCAAGTGATATAAAACCTGCTCAAAAAGAATTAATGAATTTTGTTAGTTCATATCTTAAGAAAAATATTAAGTAATGGAAAAATATATATACAGAGCAAAGTTGGAGAGAGTTGTAGATGGTGACACTATTGATGCTCTTATTGATGTTGGTTTTGACATTTGGATTAAGAAAAGGATTCGCTATATGGGTATCGACACTTGGGAATCTCGTACAAGAGATTTGGAAGAAAAGAAAAAAGGTCTTGCTGCTAAAGAAAGAAATAAAGAATTACTTGAAAAAGTTAGCAAAGACTCAGGATACTTTAGATTAAAATCTCATGGTGTAGGCAAATACGGAAGAGTGCTGGGAGAGATATTTATACAAGATACTGATGGTAATTCAATAAACATTAACGAGCAGTTAAAGTTAGAAGGCCATGCATATGAATATCACGGCGGTAAAAAACAAATATTTAAGGGATAATTATGAAATTAACAGATATAATCGATGAAATGCAAGCAGTAAATAAAAAGACTGGTAAAGATATTACAAAGCATTTGATAGCATATTTAGAAAAGAAAATATCTAAAGAAGAATTTGAAAAGCTAACAGGGCTTAAGAAAGATAAAATTAAAGTATCAGAAGCTACAAATGTTTGGAAAATTTTTGATATGAAGCAGAGATTGTATGGCGACATAATGGATATTGAAATGGATATGAAAACCATTACCAAAGACTTAGGACAGCTTCATAAAGATATGGAACAAGAGGCTGAACCAAGTGGTGGTAAAGTTGCTGATAAATATGGAAAGCAGATAGACAAGCTTGAAAAAGAATATAAAAAGAAAAAGGCAGAGTTTAAAAAACTTATGGCTAAATTAGATAAACTGGAGCAATACTAATGATTAATTGGATAAACGGATTTAAAGCAGGGAATAAAAAACAGAAATATAGTTTAACTTTTAGACTAGGTACGTTTACAGTACTTGAAATTAAAGCATGTTTACTTTGCGAAGCAAACTGCACATCTAAAAAATTTAGACTTATGGTGCTTAATTTAGGATTCGAAATATAACAAAATTGGTTAAAAAACCTTAATAATATATAGGAATAATATATAAAAGGTTTATAAGACACGGCGAAATCCATGTCTAACAAAGTAAAAGAAGTAACGATATGGCAAAATTAAATAAGAAAGATGTTGCATATACATTAGCAATAAACTATTCAGGTAATACAAAACCTAAAATTACTAAGTTCAATAAAAAGAACATGGTAGTATACTATGGATATAAAGTAAATCCAGATGATGTAATTAAATCTTTAAAGCAGTTGGAGCCTTCGTTAAAAATTAAGCACAAGGCTTGGAATTCTATCTCATCAGGAGGTGGAACTCATACATTTTTATTTGAAGCAGCAACACCTGAGGATGACCCAGAATACTTTAAAGGATTAAGTAAAGACGATAAAGAAGAAAGAGAAAAAGTTATCGCAAAGAGAAGTAAGATGGATGACGATGACCCTGATGCATATAAAGATTTTAAAAGTGATAAAGGAGTAAAAACCAAAGTGTCAAAACATACAAATAAATTCAAGCAAATGTATGGTGAATCCGGCTGGAAAACAATAAAAGAAGTATACAAAATGTCTAAAGGTCTTAATGAAATGAGTGCTGCTGTAAAAAAAGGCCTCAGAACTAAAGCAGAGAAATCTGGTATGCCTTTTGGAATATTAAAGCAAGTATTCAATAGAGGTATGGCTGCATGGAAAACAGGCCACAGACCAGGTGCATCACAACAGCAGTGGGGATATGCACGAGTAAATTCATTTACAACGAAAAGTCCTGGTACTTGGGGTAAGGCAGATAAAGACTTGGCTAAAAAAGTAAGAGGCAAATAAAATGGTAAAATTAAAGGACATATTAAGAGAAGGTATTGAATTTCAAGCTATCTTAGTAAAAGATGCGACAGTAAAATATAATACTCGTCCAGCTGGCGGTATTCCTGGTGTAGGAACACAAATGGCTGGTAAAAGCCATGCAAAAGTTCCTAAAGGTACATTCTTAATCGGATTGCCAGGTGGTTTATTCGCAGTTAATCTTAAAAACAAATTTGCTTTTCAGTTAACAAGTGGTAGAGACAAATGGTTAGATGCTCAAGACAAGTTAAAAAATAGTGATTTAGGTGGAACAAATATGGCTCCTGATTATAATCAGTGGCGAAAATACTTAAAAAAGTAAAAGGGAAAAATAATGGCAAAATTTAATGATAGAAAATGGCGAAGAGAACTAATAGAACTTAGTGAAGGTGCTAGTCCTAAAGAAGGTGCAAGAAGACTTATTGATAAATTAGTACAATCAAAACTTCTTGATAAAAAGAACGAAAAGAAAGCAATAGATTTACTTACTTATTTAATGGCTAGAGGAATACATGAAGGCAAATTAAATGAAGGTGTAAAAGAAAACATGCTTAAAGCAATTCCTGATTCTTATAATTATGACAAGTTGGCAAAAGACGTTGCTGATATTATCAAAGAAGAGTATGGTTCTCATAATGTAAAACCTTTTATTAAATCTATTACAAAATATTTAAAATGATTAAGCTAAAGGATATACTATCAGAGGGATTGTCGACAAAAGATATACAATCGATAGTTAATGAGGTTTATCCTAAAGTAATAAAATATTTTGGTAAAAAAGGTTCTGTACCTAAAATAGAAATACACAACAGCATATATGCAAGATTAAGTGGAGTTGAAGGTATGGTTGGCGAAGCCAATCCTCATGCAGAATATGACCACGAAAGAAATAAAATATATTTATATAAACCTAAGATGACAAACAGAGAACAAGTCATTAGGTCTATAATTCATGAATATACACACTCAAAACAAGACATAAGCAAAATAGAAAAATACAGAAAGTTAGGATACAAAAAGAATCCTTTTGAAGTTGAAGCTCACAATGCAGAAAAACATTGGAGAAAATTTTAATATGTGTAAGATTTTTATTATATTAGTATTATGATTAGACTAAAAGACATATTGACAGAAGGCAAAAAAGGAATGCTTAGTATATTTGATTTTGATGATACTATAGTAAAATCAGATTCATGGGTATATGTTAAAAAACCTGACGGTACTGAATATAAACTTGACGCTGCAGAGTTTGCACTTCATAAAGGACTTAAAGCAGGTGAACAATATGATTTTAGAGATTTTGATAGAAAATTAAGAAGTCCTAGACTTATAAAGAAAAATGCAGATTTGCTTCGCAAGCAATTAAAAAAAGGCGGACGAAAGGTTACGATACTTACAGCAAGAAGACTTGGAGCACCAATAGGTCATTTTTTTAGAACAATAGGAATTGACCCTTATGTAGTTGCACTTGGAGATGGAAATCCTCAAAAGAAGGCAGACTATATTGAACGTGAAATCAAGAAAGGTTACGATCCGATATACTTTATGGACGACAGCCCTAAAAATATCAAAGCAGTCGACAAACTTAAGGTTAAATATCCTCATATAACGATAGTAACATCACTGGTTAAATAGCTGTTTGATATTTATATATAGGAAAATTAATAATTAAAAAAACCGTAAAGGTAGGGTATATGTTATGGCATGCTGCACTAAACGAAAAAAGCAAATATTCATAAAACAGGTAAAAGGATTCATGAGATCGATGTGGTTAAACATCAAATCAGGATTTAAACATGTTACATATGAAGAATACGAAGACAGATTGATGGTATGTCATGGCTGTCCTTTTTTAAATCACAAAGAAACACAGTGTACAGACTGTGGTTGTTATGTAAAAGTAAAAGCAAGATTAAAAGTTGAGGATTGTCCTCAAGGTTATTGGAAGAAATTAAGATGAAAATAGAAATTAAAAAATTAAATGACACAGAATATATTATATATTTAATAGATGAGTCAGGACAAAAAATTAAAGCTAAAATAATAAAAGCAGATTTGCAAGATAAGATATGGGATTAATACATTCTAATTTACAAGGAGTACCAGGACTAGGCTGTCAGTCGCCAGCAATTACATCTATACTTTTTGTAACTGCTGCAAATGCCGTATCGTTAGATGCTTCAGGTGCAGGTTCATATAATGCAGATAACAAAAGCTTTATAGAAGACAAGAAGATAAGATGTACATCAGAAGGAGTGTTAAAAAAGTTTACTCAAATTCATCAAGACGATGGAGTATCTCTTCCTTCTGCAAATGCAAAGAATACTTCTACTCCTAATATAGATGTTAAAAGACCTAATTGTACATGTGCAAAGCTTACAGACTTAACAATAAAACACCAACAGACGTCAGCAACACCATCCAATGTATACAGTATTACATTTGCAGATGGTTACAGTATTAAACTAGGAAAATATATATTTTTGCTTAAGATAGGAGCAAGCGGTTTAGAGTTTTCAAAAGTAGAAGACTTAACAACAAATGATTATATTGCAAAATGTGCAACACCAGGACGTACAGATGAAATCTCTGCAGGCTGTGTAAAAATAACAAGTATATCATCAAACGCTTCTGTTGATGCAGGAGAATATTTTGTAACTGAGCCAGAAACAGACTGGCCTCAAAGCCAATTTCCAACTAGCGAAATAAGATGTTCATTAATGTTGGAAAATGGTGTATATATATTTACAATACCTGATGGAGGTGAATACGCATAATGGCAACTCCTGGAGTAAATATAGCTAATGGTAATCCTGTAGTTCCTGAAGGAGAATTCTGGCACCATCCTGTACACATACATAGACACAGATATCAAGGTGTGTATAATAATGGAGATGATGCTTTTTATGGTTCAGTAATATCTGCAGACACTAAGTTTTGGAGAAGAGGCTCAGGTACAGGTTTTTTACAAACATTTGCAGAGATAAATAGTGGCATTGCAATAAATTCAAATTTCCAAGCTCCTAGTATATCTATTCCTGATGCTGGTACATGTGCAACACACTCATACCATACAAAAAGAATATATGATGTTTCAGTAAATTTTGATGAGGTCGATTCAATAAACTTTTTATCACCTTCTAATAAAGACGCTTATTTTTTATGGAAAGAGTTTCCTGAAACATCACCTCTTACTACATCTTCAATGTTTCGGTATGTAGGTGGAATACTTACAAAGTTTTACAATGACTTTAACTGGTTTGATTTTCGTACAGGAAGTAGTGGGCACCCTCAATATCATTTAGGATTTAATCATGGAGATTCTAAAGGTATGATTTTCACAACAGCTTCTAGTTTAAATAATATAAACTATTGGAATGACCCTGCATCTACAGGAGATTACACAGAGCAGTTTGTGCAAGGGCTAAATAGAAACTATGGCTTTTGGTTAACAGCTAGTAAAATGGGTACAGGGATAATCGATATAACGTCTAGCTTTGGACATGTAAATGAATACTATCACCCAGATCAGCCTTATGGAGCTTTAGAAGGTTTAGATGACATATACATAGCATCAATACAGAGAGACTCAGTACCAACATTTGCAGCACCAGCTCCAGGTTTTGGATTTACAATTCAAAGGCATTATAGTTCAAGTATATTTACAGACATTAGAGGCTGGGATATAACAGGTTCACAAGGAGGCCATACATTCTATCACGATGCATTTACTCAAAACACTGTAATGTGGAAAGGAGTAAGTCAAGATGATAGAATTGCAACTGCACCATTCAGTCATTCTTTATTAGGTTTAGAGTTTAGTAGAGAGTATGGCGACGCTTGGACAGGAAGCGACACTACACGATATTTTAATAATGTTGAAATTGAAAACAGTCCTGAAAGAAGAATAAGAGGAACGCTTTCGGGTAAATACGATTATTGGTTTAAATTTGCAGGTACTCAACCTGTTATGGTTAAACGACCTACTTGTCAGTGCACAGAATTTATAGACTTTTTTAACGTACCTTATCAATCTGTAAAAAGTATATCGAAACCTTTGCGTAGCCTTGATTATTATAGGCTTACATTTACAGACGGATATACATTTACAGCAGGAGGATTGTTAAGACTTTTTACATTTAATCCTTTACATATATCTGCTACTCAATCACTTGTAGGTTATCCTAACTCATCACAATGGCCTCACAGTCTTACTACTAGAACACCTGTAGAATTATTCAATAGTTCTAGTGACTTTATAAACGCAAACGATGTAGGCTTTATTAAGTGTGCAGATTTAATACCTGGAACAACACAACTTTCAGGTTATACAACACTGGCATCAATAGAAAAATTTGATGTACCTGAGCTTTCAAGTAGCCTAAGACCATATTATTGGAATGAAACGCTAGGTGAAAAACACTTTGACATTAATGCGACATCTTCATGTCCCACAAGTAGTACTACACATCACGACTTTTTTCCTCATATGACAAGAGTTCATACAAACATGGGAGAATTTACATCTTCTGCAGAAAAAAGTCATATAGATGGTGTGATAATGATAGAAAACGGATTGTATGTTGGATTTGAATCACATAGACATATTACATTCGATACTATATCTGCAGTTGATAACACAGGATGCTCAGGAGCTCCAAATGGAACAATAGATGTTACAGCGAATGGAGGTATTGCACCTTTAACATATTCTTGGAGCAATGGAGATACAGGAAATTCAATAACAGGACTAAGTGAAGGATTTTATACAGGTTCTGTAACAGATGCTAATGGGTATTTTAACTATGTAATAGTAGAAGTTGAATCATCAGCACCTGCAGTGTCTGCTTCAATGGCAATAAGAGGTCCTCATACAAATGCAGACCCATCAGTACCTTATTTCAGACATAATATTGCAGTGTCAATGTCACCTCAATCAGGATGTCCACCGTTTACTTATTCTTATGAAATGGGGTATAACAGTGGTCCTAATCCACCTCTTTGGGAAGCTTTATGTACTCAGTCTTACGATGATTATTTAATTAATGGTAATACATGTGGTAATAATAGTCCGTTTAACTACCCTCAAAGTGACCTATGGACTGGTAGTTTAAATAATTATGCCACAAAGAATGTTATCGATGGTATAAGACTTCATACAAATCCTTTTTCAAATATGATTAGAGTTACTGTTACAGATTCTAATGCTAATACTTATCAAGTTTCTGGTGCATGGGCAATCGCTGGAGCTGGTGGTGCAGATGTATTTGCTAATGCTGCAAATGTAAATGGCTGTACTCAATCGACCGCTGCAAATTACAACTTCTTTGCCAATATTGATGATGGTTCTTGTATATAAAATAAACCTATAAAAGTTTTTATATATCAAATATTTTTGTTATATTAGTTATATGGAAAAAGCGTACAAAAAAGCACTAAAAGTAATTGCAAGCTGTAACAAGCCTGTTCATATACAATCAGCGTATAACTATTCGTATAATTTCTGGAAACTTTATGGAGATGAAGCAGGTGGTACAGCATTGTATAGAAGGTTACGAGATAAATGCAAAAGAAAAGGGAGAATAATAAATGGATGACTACTGGACATATGACACCACGTTTAATTGTGATTGGTACTATTGTTATTTAGAATGGGTATAAATTAGCATATTTTGCAAAAATAATTGCTAAAAAGTTTTTTTATCCGAAAAAAATAGCGTATATTTATAGTATAAATAAAAACAATTAACTATGGATAGAATAAATTTAAAAACAATTACTCAACTTTACAATGAAATGGATTGCTATAATGTAGGCAACATTGAAATAGGTGTTAGTGAATTCAACAAAGGAACTTTTACCTTGAGATTTGGTTACTGGAAAAAATTATCAGAAGAAAATGTAGAAAGAGTAAATTACATTCTACCTAACCACCTTCATATCGTAGAGCAATTTGTAGATGAAGATGAAGATTGTGGTGAGTTATATAACTACTTAATACTTAGAAAATGATAGAAAATATTTTAAAAAAGGCATTTGCAGTGGCCTGGATAATAGGTGCAATGGTTATTTTAATGTTAACAACTCAATTGTTAATAACTTTTTGAAAATAGTTGCAAAATACCTTTCAAATCCCAAAAAAATAGCGTATATTTATAGTATAAATAAAAACATAACATCAATATGAACACATTCAACAACTCTTCTTTCTGGCTCGACAACGACCTCGACTATGACGTATTAACAGGCGAAAAAATCAAAGCTGGTAAAGACTATGTAAAAATGGCGGCAACAAAAAGAGCCATTGCAAACTTTGTAAGCATTGTTACTGGTAAATCTATTCCTGTTACATACAGCACCAAAGATGAAAGCTTTACCGATGGTCAACAAGTTGTACTATCTGGTAACATTAAAGAAAAAGACTTCGACCCTACTGTTGGTTTGGCACTTCACGAAGGTTCACATTGTATTCTTACAGACTTCGATGTTCTTAAAATTCTAATGGATTCTACGGTTTCAATTCCACAAGATATTATGAACATGGTAAAAAATAAATATTTTTCAGGTGCAGACGAAGACGAACTATGGTCAACTCACAATTACATTCGTAATCAAGTAAAATCATTACTAAACTATGTAGAAGACAGACGTATTGATAATTTTATTTATCAATCTGCACCAGGTTATCAAGGTTATTACCAAGCAATGTACAACAAATACTTTAATTCAAAAATTGTTGACAAAGGTCTACAATCATCAGAAATGCGTGATTTGGATTGGCAATCTTATATGTTTAGGATTATAAACATAACAAATCAAAACCGTGACCTAAATGCTTTACCTGGCCTTAAAGATATATGGAAGTTATTGGACTTAGGAAATATATCAAGAATACCAGATACATTACAATCATTAAACCTTGCATTTGAAATATTCAAGATTGTTGAATCTCATCTACCAACACCTTCTCAACAAGAAAAACAAAAAGAAAAAGAAGGTGATAGCGAAGATGACAAAAAAGGTGGTAATAAAAAACAAGGAAGCAATCCATTAAATCAAAGCCAACAAAATCAGTTACATAAACAGATTGGAAAACAAATGGAATTTAATGATGACAACGTTAAAAAATCTACAGTTTCAAAATCAGATAAGAAAAAGGTTCAAGCAGTACAGGAATCTGGTTCAGAAATAAAAACTGTTGGTGCTGGTATGGCAAAAAACTATTACACACAAACAGGCCAAGGTACAAAATGTTTGGTTGTAAAAACAGTTACTAAAAATCTTATTGAATCAAGGTTATATAATACACTATCAGCTAGACATTGGTTCCTAGAAGAAAACCAAGAAGCAATCAACAAAGGTATCGCACTAGGTACTGTACTTGGTAAAAAGCTACAGGTAAGAGATAATTCTAAATCATTAACATTCAACAGATTACGCAAAGGAAAGGTTGACAGCAGAATGATATCGGCACTAGGATTTGGTAGTGAAAACGTATTTAAACAAATTCACATTGACCAATTTAATCCTGCTACTGTTCACATCTCAATAGATGCTTCAGGTTCTATGTCTGGTGACAAATGGTTAAAGACTCAAACATCAGCAGTAGCTATAGCTAAGGCAGCTTCAATGATTCAAAACCTTGATGTTATAATATCATACAGAACTACAGAAGACCAAGGAAATTCACAGATACCTGCAATCTTTATTGCTTATGATTCTCGTAAAGATAAAATCAAGAAAATACAAACATTGTTTAAACACATCTGCTGTCCTGGTACAACACCAGAAGGATTGTGCTTTGAAGCTATTCAAAAGGAAATCATAGATGGCGGCAATGGAAATGACAGTTACTTTATTAACTTCAGCGACGGCGAACCATACTTTGAAAATAAAGATATCACATACTACGGACAGCCTGCATCAAAACATACAAAAAAGCAGGTTGATAATATGAAAGCTAGAGGTATCAAGGTGCTAAGCTTCTTTATTACTGGAGCTTACTCAAGCGATATGGAAAACTTCAAAACGATGTACGGTAACGATGCAGCATCAATTAATGTTACCAAGCTTACAGAATTAACAAGAACACTTAACAAAAGATTTATAACTAAATAATTTTAAAAATGGCAAAAGAAGCAGAACTAACAGTTACAAATGGAATGGGGCACGAAAATGGATTCGTATACGATATACATCTTAAGGATGCAGATGGTTATGAAAACACATACAGTGTAACTCATATACACGGCAAATGGTATATCACAGAAGAGGTTGATATAGAAAGCCGTTTTGGTAAAAAATTAATCGAGCATGTAAATGTTCACAGACAAATGATGTTAAACTAATGAAAGCAATTATTTATATACCAATTAAGGATGCCGTAAAAGGTACGGTCCAAGCAGCATCTGAATGGTACACAACAACGGACCAATTATCAAACAACGAAAAAAAGTCACTAGTACAAGTACTTGTTGATTCAGACCAATTACAGAATATGATTGATGGCAGAGGCTGGATGTATAAAGATACAGAGCGAAACGGTGAAAGAATATTTGAAAGAAATCCTGATACAGGCACAATAAGAAGTAGAGAGCCAGGTGATTATGGAAACGAGGAAATTCTTTCAATGCCACAAATAGCTGATATGTCTATGAGGCCTTCTAAAAAAGATGAACAGTGGTTTGTTGACCAATATAATCGAAATAGAATGCCTGATGACCAAGTGAATAGTATTGACCAAATTATAAAATAATATGAATATAGAAAAAAGACAAGCAGAGTTTGCAAAAATGAAAAAGGTTGTAAACAGAAAGTTTAAAGGTGCAAAAATCGTAATGTCAGGTAATATGTTTACCATACAAGCAAATGGCAAAAACGTAGTTAATCCTGAATGGCCGGATTTACAATTTGCAGATAGTGTATATAACGCTTATAAAAACGCGTTTATGTCAGAATTTTGGACAAGACAATATAATAAGAAACCTAAAAAGGTTCAAGCATCTATTGTTAATATGGTTGGAGATGATAGTAGCATGCCTGATAACAAACCGACTATCGACAAACCTTCTAAGTCAAAGGTAAAAAAAGATGAAGAGGTTTTTGATGAGGTTGATTATTCATTTGATAGAATGGAAGACTGGGGATAATGAAACCACTAAGACCTAAAGTAAAAAGAACTCGCAAGGGATACATTATATTGGAATCCGATGTGAGGAGTGCAATGGCTGTAACAAAATCAAATCTTGCAGCAGCACGGTATTTAGGTATATCATATAACACGTATAAAAAATGGGCAGAGTCATACATTGATAGCGATTCAGGCAAATCTTTATTTGTATTGCATTCAGCATGGGATTATGAAAACAATAAGCTTAAGACATATATACCAAGAGGTAAGTCACGTAAAGTAAACAAAGGTAGATATAGCCAAAAGCTAGAAGATGTATTGGATGGTAAATTTGAAAAATATCCACTTACAAATCTTAAGGAGCGACTATTTCATGCCGGACTTAAACCTGATTGTTGTGAATCATGCGGCTTTAACCATCATAGAGTAATAGACGGCAAGAAGCCGTTATTGCTATCACAGAAGGATGGCAATAGAGAAAACTATGATTTAGACAATTTGGAAATACTGTGTTATAACTGCTATTATTTAATATCAGGAAACGTATTTGGTCGAGATAAAAGGCTGCCAAAAGACTGGCTTAAAAAGCTTGGCAAAGGATATGAAGGTATAGAAGTTGATGATGACGGATATCCAACAAATTTAAAGCAGTTCGATAATGTTGAAATAACACCTGATAAAGTAGATAACGATATTGTATTACCACAAGGTAGTCCATTATCATATCAAGACATATTTGCTGAAATCAAGAAAAGAGAAGTAGAAGAAGATAAACAAAAGCATTACTTAAAGAATAAGGATGAGTAAGCTAACTGATAAACAGAAAAGAGGTGTACGTAGACAGGTAGATATTGACTTAGGTATTAAGCCGCCTTCTACTAATGTACATAAAAATAACAAGAAGTATAATCGTAAAAATAAACATAAAAAGAAAGAAAATGAATAAAAAGAAAGAAGAACCTAAATGGGAATACCAAGGAAGAACACAAGAACAATATACAGCTAGTTCAGCAATAGTATTTTATGCTATGATAGGCTTGTTTATAACTATGTTGACATTAACATTATATACACACTTTGCATTATGAGAAAATGGATAAACAAAAATAGAAGAGGTATAGAACTGTTAATCATAATAGGACTATTGATAAGTGGAGAATGGCAAATAGCTTTAATCTTTGGTATACTATGGGGATTAGACGAAGAGGAGTACAATGGATTTAATTAATACACACCCAGTAAAAAAGTCAGACCTCGGGTTCCACGGCAATCTTTTCGGGGGCAAATTGCTGGCTTGGCTCGATGCTTCGGCGGCGGGGTACGCTATGCAAATATGTGATACACCGAGAATGGTTACCGTATCGATAGATAAGTGTGAATTCAAGAGACCGGCCAGAGAAGGCCAACTTGTAAAAATATACGGAGAAGTAAATCGATTCGGCACGACATCGGTAGAGCTACATCTACAAGCGAGATCGCATAATGTTTATAATGGTAGACAACATATAGTACTTGATACAAATATATGTTTTGTGCGTATAGATGAAATGGGAGAAGCTATTCCGATTAGCGATAGAGTTAAAGACAAGTATATGCCTAAAAATAAAAAGCAAAAGACATTTAAGGAGATACGTAAAAATGGTTAAGAAATATCCGTACATAATAATTACAGTAATACTAGCTATATTAAAGATAACAGGCTTAATAGATATAGAATGGATATGGGTCTTGTTACCTATATGGTGGTGGTGGCCTATAGTAATCTTTATAGGGGTACTAGTTATAGTATACATGATAATAGAGGAGATAATAACACGATGATACTCTACGCACTAACTTGGCTATGGATTATAGGACTTGTATACACGGTACACTCTATACTATACGATAGCGAACAAATAGATGACAATGATGAACGTTTCTAATCGGTTGTATCAAGACTTCTCGTATACAAATTTTCTACGGGATAACTATGGATATATACCTATATATTGGCTATAAGATATGTTAGAATTCACTTTAGACCTTGCACACAC
>Ga0181377_1000028_pt1 | contig 59626 bp, 64 predicted proteins | sample LowvirmetaG_9_FD_130160 | JGI IMG/M metagenome (GOLD analysis project Ga0181377, IMG submission 130160) | Marine viral communities from the Subarctic Pacific Ocean - Lowphox_13 viral metaG | ecosystem: Environmental > Aquatic > Marine > Oceanic | place: Subarctic Pacific Ocean | collected...
AAATATTTCTTGGTCTTCAAAGAGAGTATGTTTTAAGTCTACAGAGGATAAATCTCCATATAGATATTCATCAACCGTGTCTATTGCGTAGCCAGCCGCAAACCCTCCGGCGGTATACTTTGCTCCAGACGTAAGAATTCTTATTATACCACCCAACATTGCGGTTTTATTTATAGATCTTTTTTCAAGAATATTAAAAAGATCAATCTCTGATCTCGAGGACCCAACTTTATTTATCTTCATTTATCGCCTCTTTTATTTCAGCAACGGCTCTCTCTATTTTGTAGGCAAGTTTTAAATTTCCAGACATTCCTGCATCATAAGCCATTGCAGATAATTCTTTAATTTGTTGCTCAAAATACTCTTCTTCCTCTATCTTTTCTTCATCATCTGCAGAGTTTTTAGACACAGTTACGCTTACATTGTCATTCGAAACCTGCTCTAGTACTTCGTGATCGGAAGTATTATTTACCTGATCATTTATGTCTTTTATCGTGGTATTAAGTTTTTCCCCCGCAGTATTTGCAGAGTTTAAAGTTTGCTCTAGCTCATTAATTTTCGCAGTCTTCTGAGCCAGCTCTATCTTATTATAGTTTTCAATTATTTTATTTTCCATATTTTTGAAAACTTCGGAAAGGTTAAACATTTTTCTATCTTCTTTAGGCCAAGACATATTATCTCCAAATTATATTTTTTATATTTTTATTAGTAGCAAAATTAATCTTCTGAATAATATTCGCTATCCTCATCCTCATCTTCATCAGCAAGAAACTCGATTGGTGCTTTATAATCAATTATAGATTTAGCAGAAATAATCCACTTATCGCTTGGATTAGAGCTAGCCACATAAACTGCGTTCAGAGAAGTTCTGGGACCAGTTAGCTCCATATCTGAATATATATAAAGATTTTGATTTTCAGAAGATAAAATTTGAGGATCAATTATTAAAACTATAAGTTCATCATCACTAGATACGCTTCCAATTATGGCATCTTGGTCTTGGTAAGAAGACATTGTGGCTATCATAACAGAATCTAGATCTGAGAAAAAATAGGCTCTAAGCTCTTCCTCTCCATTATCACTAAGATATTTGTCGCCGAGGTCTAGTGAAGAAGATCTAATTTTGATGCCATCCGACAGGTACTCTTCGAGCTTTGACTTCTTCCCAACTCTATAAAGAGGGGTATGTCTGCTGGATAAAGATGATATCGGCGATCTATCTTCTGGATTAACAAGATCATTAGCAAGTTTATTCAGATAATAAAAATCTTTTTCTTCAAAACGTTTTTTAATTTTATTCAATAATTTTTTCATAAAAACCTCATAAAAGCATAAACTCCAAACTTCCAACCGCAGCAGTTGGAGGTCCCGTACATATTGCTACGCCAGGATGAGATTCTGTTGGCTGCTTAGAGGTCAACTTTCCTCCCAATCCAACATATAAAGTTGCGTTTAGAGGGTATATCTCTGTTGTGTCAAATTGGTCTGTCGCGTAGATACCCCTTTGATAGTGAACTGTCATCCTTCCGGTACCCATAGTTGAGTCATCTCCGGGTTTCCCAAACACTCTATATATATAATTGACGATTATCCTAAAAGAATCATTCTGTCCATCACCATCAGAGTCATAGTTAAGCTCTGTTCCTGCTGGGACTGTAACAATTCCATTTATTGGATTAAGAATTACTGATGTTGTTGACACAAAACTTGACTCTATAATACTTGGATTTTCCAAAACTCCAGTTAGATCTTCTATAGATACACGATTTCCATTTGAGTCTATTTCAGATGAGTTTGAGTTTATTATAATTATTTCGTCTACTTTTGGTTTGGTGAAAGAAGCAGTTCTTATGTCATCTATAATTCCCAGGGGTGCGGTTCCATCTGAAACCGAAGCGACTATGTCATTTCCAATCAAACCTAACTGAGCAAACATACCAGGTTCGAACTCGGCGGTTGGATCTGCATTTAATGACAAAGGAAGGGAATTCCCAGAATGTATTATCTTAAGCATAATTGATCTCCATAAACTTACATCTTTATTAGTATATACTATTATACAAAATAATTCATTATAAAAATAAAAAAAGCAGAGAAAAAATTCTCTGCTTTTATATTTAAGACTATTATGTTCGAGCTATTTCTTACAAAGTGATTTGTATTTTGAAGCATCATCAACAATAATTAGCAAGCCATCTTTTCCTTTAAAAGTAATTTCACACTTTCCAACGCCATCCTTTACGCTAGTCTTAGTGTTTTTAATGTGATATTTTGTAAGAATATCCAGTCTTTTAAAAGGATCAGAGACTTCTTTCAACTCAGACTCAGCCTTAGAAGCGTACTCTTTTGCCTTAGATTCGCCATCAGGCTTGGGGAGCTCCGGCTTATCCATTTCATCAAATGCGTCTTCCATTTCAGCAAAAGGATCTCTTGCAATTTTAGACATAGTTGCTTCAACTAAGTCTGCCGCAAATCTATCTTTAGTCCTCAATTCAGAGGCAATTTTGCTCAGCTCAGAAACTACAGATTCTGCCTTGTTGTGCTTTTGAGAAGCCTCTTTGCTTATAGATATGGCCGTAGCCTCAACTACATCTGCCGCAAAGTCTTCGCCTTCACCTCTAAGGCTTGCTGCAATCTTGCCAAGACCCGACATCAGAGACGCCATTTTTGGATCATGGGCCAAATTCATTCTATCTTTTGCCTCAGAAATTTCGTCCATAGAATGGTGCCTAACTTCATCTTCAGATTCATTTATCATCATATCGGCAGCAAGATTAGCTAGACCTTCATCTTTATCATGCGACATAGAACAGTCAGACTCTTCTTTTGATGCAGTCTTTTTAATATTCTTTTTTATAAGATTATTAAAAATATTTGCTATTTCATCACCAGATTGTTTTCTAAACATAACCAAAACCCCTTATTTTTCCCACATTTTTGACAATGAAGATACATCTAAATTTCTTTCGGCTCTAGAGGCAACCTTTTCTATTTGAGACTCGTCATTTCCGAAGTTCAATCCTCCAAGATCGTTTGCAACCTTTATAGTCGAAACAGCCTTCGTATTTGCGACAGTTCTCTTGAATGCCTCAAATGCTCTGCTGTCAAAATTCATCATGTCATCAACTTGTCTATCGAGCGCAGCTTTTGAGTTTGAAATCAAACCTTTTTTCTGCATCTCAAGAGAGAGGTCGTACGCTCTTCTGAGCTTAATCTTGTAGTCGTCTTTGGTCTGCTCTTTTTGCTTATTTGCAAAAGAATCTTTTAGCCTGGTCTTAATATAGTCTTTTCTTTCCATCAGCTCATCTTCAATTTTTGCAGTTTTTTGAGTTTCTTCAGATGAAGACTTTTTAAATTCAGAAGAAAGATCAACTTTTTTCTTTGCAGACTTAAGAATTGCTTCTCTTTTTGCCTTTCTAAGCTCAAGAGCTTCCTTTATCAATGAGTCCACTCCACTTGCAGCCTCGGTGGTCATGTCGTGCGCCATTCCCATATCTTTTGACAATTCATCTTCAGCCATGTGATCGTGATCTTCAGCCATGTGCTTGTGGTCGTGATCTTTGGACATGTGATCGTGATCTTCAGCCATGTGCTTGTGGTCTTTGGCATAGCTAGACTTCTTTTGAATTTTAGCTTTAGCTTTTTTGTAAAAACCGAAGTTTTGAGAAGCCATAGATAAGATAGCTTTTGACTGCCCGATGGTTTCAACTGAATCATCATAAGCGTCAGATGCGAGACTTACGAAAGATCTTTTTTGCGAAGAGGAAAGTTTTCCGATGTTCTCGTAAGTTTCGCTAACCATAGCCATTTCGTCGGCAGTTTGGTCTAACTCAGCGAGAGCAACTTTAAGCTTTCCAAGGGTAGATGCAGCGAGAGCTTCCATTTCTTGAGCCTCACCCTGTGGTTCTTCTCCGACATTGACATTTACATCAACATCAGTCATTTTTTCATCTTCCATCTTTGCTTTCAGATCTTGAATCTCAGAGATCAAGTTCTCCATTTCCAAAAGTTTATCATCAATAAGTTCACTTGGACTTTTGTCATCTTCTTCGGCCACAGGCTCTTCTACAGGCATGTCTTCGCCGGCTAAGTCTAAGGCGGGCTCTTCTGAAGGCATGTCTTCACCCATCTCTGGCATAGCTGGCATCTCTGGTGCAGCACCCATCTCTGGCATAGCTGGCATCTCTGGCATCTCTGGCATAGCAGGGGCTTCTTGTGCTGACTTCAAAATAGACTTAACGTAATTAATTCCGCTTGATCTAACTTCTTTGCATACTTCTTGGCCATACTCTCTGCTGTTTAACCATCTCCAGTTTCTGTTAAGATCCGGTCCATAAATATCTCTTGCCTTAACAGATATAACTTTTTGGTCTCCGGCAAAAACTTGAAATACGGAGTTTTTTCTATCCACAGAACCATTCTGTCTTTTCTTGAGAAGAAGTCTGGTCCTCAAAGAAGGACCGGTATATCCAGCCTTTTTTGAAATAGGATTTCTTGACCCGGCTCTAGAAATCTTCTGCTTTCTTTCCAAGTCACCAGGAAACAAACCTTCTGCAGATCCCATAGACCCAGTTTGGTGCATATGCTTATCTTGAGTATTTCTTACGTTATTAGCAGAGCTACCCTCGTCCTTATATCCGGCAGGCTCTCTATGCGCCTTGTTATCAACAGAGTCTCCACCTTGCATGTAAGCATTCCTTCTGAGACTTCTCTCTTTTAGGTCAGCTCTTGACATTTTCTGCTTAGACTCTAAATCACCAGGAAACAAACCTTCTGCAGATCCCATAGATCCAGTTTGTTGCATTTGCTTATCCTGAGTGTTTCTTGTATTGTTTGCAGCAGCGCCCTCGTCTTTAAAGCCAGCAGGTTCTCTGTGTGCTTTGTTGTCGACGGAATCGCCACCTTGTAAATAAGCAAGTTTTCTTTTTGCTTCTCTTCTTTTGCTAAATCTAGACATTTTAATATCCTCCAATGCTTCTTTTATACTTAATTTAATATTTGAATTTGCCAATTTTGTTTCAGTCTCTTGGGCTTCATAGTTTACAGTCTTGTTTGAGTCGGGAGTTTTCAAAGATTCAATAACCTCTCCTTCCTCAACAAAATCATTTGAGTTACCCATAGAGTAACCCCTTCCATAAAACTCATCATGAAATCCTTCGCTTTCTTGGCTAGGATCGTAAGAAGAAGTTTTAATCATTCCATTATTGCCAAGAAAAGACTTAACAATTCTATCTCTTTTTTCAATAGAACATCCGTTATCACCACAGGCTGATTTCATTATAGAGTCAAGATGTTCGGCTTGTTTTCCCGAAAGAGATCCAAGCATATTATCTACATTTTCTATTCCCATTCTAGAAAAATCACTTTTGTACTTATTCAAAGAAGCGATACATTTAAGAAGGACGGCTCCAGGTTCTGCAGGCTGAACGACCAAAGAATACTCTATGGGTTTCAGTCCAACATTAATTTCGCCATATGCAGACCTATTGTTTACGTGAGTGCAATAATTATCTGGAGTTGTCGCAATGTTGCAACACTCAGAACAGACAGATCTCTCTACTGCGGTACCCATACTTCCAAATCTAACTATTCCGGTTTCAACCTTTCTTGCTAGATCCGGATAGTTAATTCTATCGAGCGCACACAAACCAACTACTTGTTTAAACTTTTCATCATAATAAGTGTCTAAGATTATACCTCTAACTCCATCAACTGATGAAGACTCATGATCTCTGCAAAGAGGAAGCCCGATCCACTTAGATGACGCTTTTTTCAATTCAGACTCAGGAAATATATCAGAGTTATTATTCCTGTGAGGCTTGACATTTCCATGCCACTTCCAGTTTTCATCAAAATAACCCCAAGCTTTTTCGCCGCTCGAAGTTTTCTTTATCTCGCCATCTTCATCCAGCAGTGCGGCCTCTGCAGATTTTAAAAATATTATAGAAAAATATAAGAAATCATCAGATTTTGGACTAACACTCTTTATTCCGTGAGCAATCTTATCCATTCTTTTGAGTATCTTTGGGCTAGCCTTTACTTGCTTAAGCTCGCTTCCTTCTAATACTTTAAAGTTATTTGTGCTTTTTTTAATAATCATATATATATACCTAAATTAAATTTTAATTTGGCCTCAACCAAATATACCAATAAATAATTTATAATAATATTGTGTAATTTTTTATGCAAATCAACATTATTATGATAAAATTAAAATCCCAAGTATGTGAGAGTGTATGAATTCCCTGCAACCCTTTATAGAATACTCGCAATCTTTCGAAAGATTCTTAAAGTTTTCAGTTTTTTCTGACAGCATATTAAAAAACTCAAGATCTTCAACCCTTTCGGTTAGATCAAAGATTCCGTTTAATATATCGGACAACTGAGCTGCAGACTGAGACATCCCCTTTATAAGCCCCTCTGTCTGAGAGGCGTCCTTTATCTCATAAAGAATTTTCATTGCAGCTTTGACAGACTCAAGCATATCTTCATATTTTTCAATAATTTTTTTCATAGACAGATGAAATTGAGCCTTTGAAGATTTTATCAAATCTTGATTATCTTTATGTGCGCTATAAGCGGATAAGTTCTGGTCTAGATCATTTATTATGTTAGTGAGCTTTTTAATTGAGGACAAAAGCCTTTGGTCTGATTTTTTCGCAAGCTCTTTCGTAGATTCCGATACAGGAAACGATGCCATCTTATAAATTGGACCACTTGTAAAGAATACTTTTTCTGAAGAATATTTATCTTTTAATATTTTAGAAACAGAAGAAAGCTTGCTTTCTTTTGTGCTTATTATATCAAAATCTATATTTTTTACAGAAAATGAATCAAATAACTTTGATATTGCTATTTTGTTAACCAAAGTATCTTCTAAGTCTCCATATATAACTATTTTGTCAACAAATGGAAACTCTAGTGATTCTCTGCTTATCTTAGATAAATCAAAAGATGCGACCTTCACATTGCTATATTTAATACTGTCTGATTGAAATAATTTAAAAGTATCCCACTTTATTTTTGATCCATTTAAAATAAAATCAGTTTTTCCCTTTGGAAATATGGTACCCTCGTCAATTGCCAATATAGAAGGAGATGATATTTTCTGATCATATCTGGAAAGCTTTGCAGTTTTTGAAAAAGACTTTGTCGAAGGGCTTAGGGCATTAGATAAATCATCTTGAGACAGCTCACTTAATTTGTTAAAATATATATAGTCACCTTCAGATATATTATTTTTAGTGCAGTAGCCTCCCGGTATTTCCAATACGGTTTTTGAATTCGCGCACCCAAATGTACCCAAAGATCTCGGCTTGACATTTCCATAAACTTTTAATATTTTATTATTATCGTCTGCAAATATTATGTCTATTGGAAACTTAACTGTTCCCATATGAAAATACAAATCACTAGCTTTTCTGTATAAAAATAACATTCCAGAATTTGACTCAAGAACATCTCTGTCTTGCAACCCAGTAACTTTATCCTGATAATCTTCCGCTAAGTCACAAACGAAGCTGTGGTTACCGGAAATAACTACGTGGGCCATCTTGTCTCTTGAGTCTTTAGTTATTCTTATTAAAGAAGAATCCTCTCTATTTTCAACTGAATTTTTTAATCTTTTGAAATTGCAATAATTTGCCAGAGAATTTATTATTTTTCTTTTTGCGCAAATTACAATATTTGAAACAGGATGGGAGCTCCTTTCTGCATTTTTTAAAAATAATTTGTAATCATCTTCGTTATCATAAAAATTATCAAGATAAATATTTTTAGCTCCAGATAAAATTGAGCTATGCCTTAAATCTTCGTTAATTCCATTCCAGTTATTATTTATAATATTATTGTTCGAAATAATTACAGATTTTTTATTTCTTGCAATCTTTATCAAGTTATTTGTAGACTCTTTGCAGGCATAAATTACACCATCGCTTTCTAGTACGTCCGAATGAGAGTCATTCTTATCAAACAAATAGTCGTAGCCGTAGTCCATTTCTTCGCCGTATTGAAAATCTCCGTCGGCAAAGGAATAATCATTCGCAGGAGGAATAAGTTCTTCATTCTCTGGATTAGGCTTACCTTTTATTTCTAAGTCTACAAAAGATTTTTTTTTCATCACAACCTCAAAATTAATTCTTTTATAACGGCATCAATAAAGAATTGATCTCTTGCCATTAACATGTTCTTTATCAAACTTAATGTTACCCCAATCGCAGCACCACCTGGAGATTTTTTTTCAGCCAACTCCGGTATATTCACTTCTTTTATTTTGTCTCTAATGGAATTTAGAGATTTTAATCTCGACTCTGGCTTAATTCTCTGAAGCATAATTTTTATAATTGAAGACATTTGTTCTGCAACATAAACAGGAGAATTCTCTGCATATTGAGCTTTTTTGTAAAAAGATATATATTTAAAAGAATATTTATCTATCACAAACTCGAAAGCTTCTTTCTCTGATTTTGATTTTTTTTGAATATAAAAATCATGAACGCACTCTTTTATATCATTTATTTTGTCAAAATGATCTGAATCATATAACTTATTTATAAAATTTCTAAATCTAGACATATAGTTTTTATTTTCAGAAATTTTCTTTATTATACCAGAAAGCTCCTCGGCTTCTTGCTCGGAAGAGATTGACTTCAGCTCCTCTAAAACTTCCTCAATATCAAAATTATCCGTATCGACAATCCTCTGGGCATTAGGCATCCATCCGCTACCATAATCAGAATTAGAATCAGAGGGAGTTGCGGACAATCCAACCATTATAGATTCTTCTCCTTTTTCAAACGGAGTTACTTTCTTTATCCTAAGGCTCATTTTTTCATACCAGATAAAGATGCAGGCCTGCCATTTTTTGGCCTAAATTTATTTCCAGATGAATCAACTAGCTTTCCGCCATTAAGAACCAACTGCGTGGGAGTGTAATAATACCACTTTCCTTTATGTTTACATTTGTAAAGCGGAGCCTCCCCAATTGCATTTTTTATTATGCTATCTACAACATTCTTTTTTGAAAAAATAAAATCATTTGCCGGGCTTTGAGCAGTCACTTCATATTTGTCGCCACTAATATTACCATTGGCTTTATAGTAAATGCCCGGCGCACTCGGGGCATTAAACTTAAAAATAACCTTTGGAGGTGAATCATCTATATATTCGACAACGTAATTAGACGATGAAATTGAATCCAGATGAGCTTTAAAGTCAGAACTCCTTGCTTCCGAATTAGTTTCTGTAACAAAATCAATAAAATCTTTTTTTACAGTTTTATTTATTGAGTTTGAGGGTCCGGAAGTTATGTTATTTGTCGACAAATATTTTTCAACTTTGACAGCAGATCTTTTTGTAAAGACTATTTTTAGCTCAGAATCTTTCTGATCTGGATTATATTTTCCGCAAATAACTTTGCTAATTTTATCTGCTTTAAAAATGCTAGCCAAAGAAGTCCTAGCCTCAGACCTACCTGATGGAGACTCAAGCCTTATTTTGCCAAGCATATCATTCATGTAATCCGTAAATTTTTTCAAAATTAAAATAATGTTATGAGCATAAATAAAATTTATATCTCCGCCAGATGTATCTTTACTTTTAAATTCAGATATCTTAAGGTCACACTTTGATGAAATAACATTTGCATACTTCCTCAATATAGGAAGTGGGCTTACTTTGAAATTTCCCTCATTCCCGTCGGCTTTACGGGCTTTAAACGCATTTAAATCTGCTGTATATTTCACATAGTTTCTGTTTATCTCACCTAGAAGTCCATCGACATCTGTTTTTAGCTTTGTCTGCAACTCTTTATCTCTTGTTTCGGTAACTTTAGAGTATTCGGCTAATGAGCTATCAAAATCACTGGGGGCCATAGGGAGTTGGTTTAAAAATTTTATCGAAGATTCCCTCCAGGCTGTAGCGTATTCTGAGTTTAAAAAAGACATAAATCTTGGTCCGATGTTATCTATTGTCTTTACATAGTCAATAGTCTTCTTTGTAGTATTGGCATTTAAATCATTAGGCATTATCTATCATCCTCCCATCATTCCTTCTAAGCCGCCGCCTTCTCCTCCGGAGTCCATTCCGGGTAAGCCGCCGCCTTCTCCTCCGCCTTCGGCCTGAACAGTTTCTGCTGGCTCTGGAATTGGCTTAGATGGATCAAGATTTGCGAGCTCTGAAAGTCTCATTGATCCCAATATTTGTTGCTGTTTCGCAAACACTGCATCTGATATCTGCTCAGCTCTAAGTTTCTCTCTTTCTTCTTCGTAAGACAGACCGAGGGATCTGTGTAAAGTCTGAAGGGAGACTTGTTTGTTTCCAACAAAATTTGAGATGCTGTTTATGTAATCTTGCATGTCGTAAAGATTCATGTGATTGAAGTCAATACTTGGGACTAGAAGCCTCTTCTCTCCATTTTTGTATTCGAAGAAATCTTGTATTTCGCAGATTGGAGCGAAAATCCTTCTCTCTAGCCACTTCTTCATCATGTTTCTAAATATGTCATATCTTTGTCTTAGAACTTCAAGTCCAACGGAAGACGAAGCGTACGTGGCACCCTCCTGATCTATCAAAGATTTTGGACACATCAATCCTGCGTAAAGATTATCCATAATATGAGACACATCATTTGATATATCCATTACTCCGCCACCATATCCATTCCTCTCTATGCTAACATCTGAATGGGTGACCAACTTAAAGTCCTTATCATATTGGGCTTCTTCAAGTATCATTCTGAACGCTTCCAAGTCAGATTGGGAAGGCCTATAGTCATTGCCGCCTAATTTGACAAGAGTGAGGGGATTTATCATACTGTCTGCTTGCGCAAACTTTGACTCCCTAAGCTTGTCGTACATCATTAAATCTTTGTAGCAAGAAACAACTATTGATGTACCTCTAACGTCATACGGTGAAGACAAAAGTTTCAAGTGAGATATGTTGAAGGAATCCAAAGGTATGTTCTTACCAGTTTTAACATAATCTATAATGTGCTTTGGAATGTACTTCTTTAAAGCCATATCAGATGGATTTGTAGAATTTACAACTCTTTGAATTGAAGAGTCAGGCCTGAGCGAAATCATTGTTTGATTTCCAATTATGCTTTTCTTTACGTGAACATAATCTGGGTTTAATATCGATATCTTCTTCCAAGAGCCAGTGCTTTCGTCCAACTCTGCATAGGGGAATGCTTCGCCTAACTTCCAAAACTCTAGTGCTGCTCCATATACAACCGAATACAAGTCTATTCTCTCTGACATATCCATGAAAAAGTCTTGAACTTTTTTGTTTTCACAAGATATGTTAATTTTTGATATAGGAAAGCTTGCGTGCAAATTGATTGCATTTCTAACAAGAGGATGTGTGTCATAGTAAATTCTATTCCACGCATTCATAGTAATTCTATCTCTAGGAAGATTTAAATTTGAAAGCTGAAATAGCGGACTATATACTTCGGGGCTCATCCTCTCAGTATTAGTGGAGGTTGTCGGACCAGTCATAGGAGATGTTATTGATCCAGTTTTATTTATATCTTTTTTAAATTTACTACTAAAAGCAATAGACGCAGAGGCAGAGGAGTCAAGCTCATCTTGTTTTGCAGAAAAATGATTATTTATCTGAGACCTTCTTATATCCGAAAGAAGACTTGAGCCTTCCTTGGTTATTTGGCCTTTAGGCCTATTTATTCTTCTTGACATAACTTTCCTAGTTTATTATATAGTTATATTAATAATAGTTTAAATGCTTCTTTTGATGTTTGCCAAAACAGGAGTCGGCATAGAAATCTTTTTATTTGCTCCAGGCCTTATCGTAAAACCATTTGTGAGGTCAAACTTGTAGGCCATGTAAGCATACATCAAAGCCATAAGGCCATCATTTGGGCCAGATCCTTTTACATATTTTTTTACAGGCTGATTTCCAACAACCCTATGCCTCATCTCCATAGAAGTACAGTGCTCTATTAGCCACTCTAAATGCTCATAAGATTTCCACGGAAATCTTATCTTTCCCTTTTTCATAAGATTGAAGAGCTCCTCAACCATAAGGTCCTTGTTGTAGGACACTATAAGCTCTTCTTCCCTGTATTTCAAAGGCTTTATCAAACTTCCTGACCCTTGAGCTCCAATAAATCTGTCTCCATATCTAAGCTGTATGTCGTGAACTACATCTTGTCCAAAGAACCAGTCAGATACGGCTCTTGTTATTCCAAATCTTCTAAACATCTCATTTATAGTCTCTTTCTTGTAATTAAAAGAATTTTCTCTTAATTTATGAGCATGCTCAATTAGTATTTCTCCAGAATGAGTTACAGATATAACTACAACGCAGGAATATGATTGGCCTCCAGTTGCGCCATCTGCTTTTCCACCCCAGTCTACTCCAAAGTAACTTTTCTTTATTCTGGGGTCTATACTCTTGGAGAAGTATCTATCTGGATCTCTGCACTTATCATATATATCTGCCTTGGTTATAGGCATTCCCAAGCCAGAGTAAAATTCTCCAACAACCTCGTTGTTCCATATCCTCTCTGTCTGAGATGGATTATTCTCGGGCATCAAGTCCAGGATATTTTCTTTTGAGAAGTAGGGTATATATAGTTGATTTATATGAAATCCAGTATATTGACATTCTTCAGAATTTTTAGTCGCAACCCACTTCCCGGCCTCTATCGCATCAATCTTTTTTTGAACGGCTCCACACAGAGGGCACTTTATGTTATAGCCTTCAACCCAGATCTCCTTCCATCTGTCATCATTTGGAAGGTAAAATGGAAAGGTATCTTTGCAGTTTGTGCATCCAAGATGATAATATCTTTGGTCAGACATATCCCATATTGTAGAAAAGTGAGAGCCTCTCTCTTTTGGAGTTCCAAAGTAAACCTGAACCCCCTTACCTATTGGGCCATATTTTGCTGCAGTCAAAATCTTTGTTGCGTTTCCAATACCCTGAGAGAACATGTCTTGTATCTCATCAAAGAATACTATGTCTGCAGTCATACCTCTAATTCTATCTGCATCTGCACCCATGGAGTCTATCCAGAGAGTTCCGTTGTTAAACTGCTTCATGGTTAAATTATCAACAGCATTTGCTGTTTTTAATTTATTTTTATTTATAACGTCACCCTTTGCAGTTCTTATCATACCCTCTAGTTTATCTTGAGAAAACTTTTTTACTTGAGCTAGCGCAGGAAATAGATGAACTACCCTTATTGGAGGTTTTGAAAAGAGCCCAGAGTTTGTAAAATAAAGGTCTAAGGCTCCTGCCATAACGGTCGCCCCAACTTGTCTTCCTTTCTTAATAACGACCGGCTTTCCATCCTTCTTGGTTGCGTTTATGGCTATATATCTGTATATATCAACCATAAACCTCCAGCCATTCCCTAGAATTTTGAAATCTTCGCCATCTATAGTTAAATTATTTTGTATAAAATTAGCGGGATCTATGTCTAAAAAATTTGACTTCAATTCTTCAAAAATTTTAATTTCTTCTTTTTTCATAAAAAACCTATGTTTATCAATATTATACTTAAAAAATAATATATAAAAAAAAGGCAGAGCTTAAGCTCTGCCTTTTTTATTCGTAAACTTTAGATTAGTAATCTGAAGTTTTAAAATATGATGGAGTCATATCATCTGTATCATGAAGACTTTCTGCGGCAATAGAATCTCTTGAGATATATTCTGAATTTACAGGAGATTCTTTTTTATACTTTTCAAACAAACTACCCATATATCCCTCAAACTTGTCCGGATCTATTTTTCTGGACAGACTTGAGAAGTTCAAAGAAGGGTTACCGGAGCAATGACCATAAACTTCGGCTTTGGTGGTATAACCTCTATCCTGAATTAAGCTTTCTATATAAGACAAAAGAGATTCTACTTGGCTTCTAATGTAAGATAAAGATTCGCTAGAATCAACCATATTTCTTTTTTTGCAAATTTTACAAGAAGAACTATCTGATAGATTATCTTGCTCGCAAGAGCAATCTTCCGTTTGACAAGACTGACAGACCTGGGAGGCCTCAACGTCGCAAGAGCAATTTTCTGTCTCGCAACCACATCCGCTTGCAAATTTGCTAATGTGACCACAGGAATTCTTTGAAGCAGATATTGTTTTAAGATTAGAAAATCCGACTCTTTTTTTGAGATCTTCCATTTTATCTTCAATTGTTGAAAATTTTTCAACAGCAGGTCTGTCCCTTCTTTCCTTTACCCTATCTTGAAAATTTGCAGATTTTGAAAAATCATTTAGCCAGCCTACAGTTGTATTGTAAGACTCAACTTCTGTTTTTATTCTATTTATTTTAATCATCTTTAATCCTGTTATTTATTATGAAAAATAGCTTCTTACAAAATCTACTCCACCTAAGTTGGACTCCATTTCCTCAGTTTCTTTTTTATTAGAAATAGAATCTGGGATTGACAAAGAGCCTCTATCCTTAAATATAGGCTGGCCAAAATCCATAAGAGTTTGCAGGATTTCTAGCTCTTCTCTTGGTTTAATTTCATATTTTGATTTAAGATATTCGTAAACCTCTTCGAATGGCTTTCCCGCAGAGACACATGAGTTTATCAAAATTCCACATATTGCTCTTATAAATGGAGTAACGGATATAACTACATTATTTGGGGTTGCCGCAAGTTTTATCATTTCATCTTTATTGGAAGAATTCTTTATCTTCCTTTTTAGATTCTTCACATGCTCTTTTAGCTTCAAGATGTCTGCCAAAATAGAATTATTTATTTTTTCCAAAGACACTACGTCTAAATTGTCATCGACATCTAATTTTATATTTTTAAGAATATCCCTAGACAAAGAAGTCAGAAAGGACATTGCCTTTTCGCAGCCAAGCACAGAAGTTCCATCATGCGATGGAATACTTTTCGGATATTGGCCAAGAATATACTCCATAAATTTAGAAAGATCTCCGTCTTCTTCATAGCTAGTTTCTTTTATCGGCTCAACGTCTTCTTCGCTTAAAATCGTAGCTTGTGATCCTGGAACGAGCTCCTTTATCTTAGTCTTTTCTCCGTATTCATCTGAGGCCTCTTCGAGATAATCTTCAATTTCTTCTTGTGCTTCATCAACGAATTCATTCGTAGCCTTTTGAAGTTGGTCTAAATCTTTCGAAAAATCTTCTTGAAGCTCTGGAATTGTCATATCCATTACGCTAGCTTCGCCTAATTCAGAATATTCTTTTGCAATTTTATAAGACATTTTTCTTCTCCTAAGTTAAATCTGGGGTTTGTCTTCCGACGTTTGCCAACCCTATTGGAATATCTCTAATGTTGTCATCTTCAAATGAAGAGTCTCCATATAAAGGTAATCCATTATTAGTAGGATTAGTGTCGAATATATTTATCTGGGTTGGAGATCCATCTATAGATAGCTGCGTAGCTTCTTCTTCGTGATTTTGAGATTCCCCATAGGTGCAAATTACTTGATTTTTATTTCCATCAATAGTCTTTGCAAACGGGCACCTTCTTTTGTTTTTATCTTCACCAGTCATAACATAGAAGAATTTTTTAAAATTAAACTCAACATTTGAGTAATCTGCCTCTCCAGTTTTTGGATCGACTATTGGCTTCATAGATTCTATCTGCTTTCCAACTTTTTCGCATCCGAGCTTTATTGGAAGCGCAAAAGGGCATCCTTTAATTTTTCCCCTTATCATATAATCCCTCTAAAATATTTTTTAATTTTTTCGCTTTTAATAAGATAATCTCTATAATAACCAAACAAAGGTATCTTATTATATAGATTTAATTTTTCTATATTTTTAACAGTTATATCATATGAAGCAGAGAATGCTTCATCTACAATTGACGTAATAAACTTGTAGTTATCTTTTACAAAATCTTCAATATCAACCTTATTTATTGCCGAGACAACTCTATCTGATAAAACTAAATTATACCTAGAGGATAAAGATAAAGCCCGGTATATTCTTTTCGGATCATCAAAAAATGTTATTTCTGGCTCCAATATAGTGTCAATAATATTATTTTTTATATCAGATATGCCTCTTCCTGTGAAGTCATATATAGAAGAATCTTTGCACATAATGTGAATGGAATCAATCGTGAAATCTCTAGAGAAAGGCTCCCTCTCAAACTCTTCCGTATTGCTAGGAATTAGATCGCTAACGAAGCCGGAAGAGAAGTCTATCTTTCTGCTTCTATATCTAGTAGTTAAATGTGCTTGATTATATATATTAAAATTTAAATTATTTTTTTTACAAAATAGGATGCCCAAATAAAGAGACTCATCTCCATTATTAGACGTAAAGTCAAGATCATCTTCTGCAGACTCTGTCTTTAAATATAAATTTCTTGGATATCCGCCAACTAGGTACGGACTCTTCATAGAATACTCGGAAGATAGCTCATGAACCTCTGTCATAATCTCTTTTACATCGGGGCTTATCGGATCCATACAGCCTCCTATTGCTCAGAAGTATCGTCTGTTCCCGGCACAGATTTTTTAGAGCTCATAATCGACTGAGCATTTGAAAGCTGACCCATCATCTTCGTAACCCTAGTTAAGGCGTACCCAAACGCATCAATCAACTTTGATTGAGATTCGGCTAACTCTGGAAACATACTCGCTATACCCAATTTGTCAAGCATGATGTCAAACTCTGCCAAATTTCTAATAACTCTTCTGTCTGCAAGCATTCCTGCGACTTGATCTAATTTCTCTGAAGCATCAGTTATATTAATATCATCATCAACTATTCCGTCATACTCTCCTTCTTCCGGGCCGTCAGTCTCTATGTCTTCAAATCTTACCGGTTTAACCTCGTCAGATCTTGGTATCCCAGAATCATTGCTTGCGGGCTCTTCTTGTGTTTCCGGAACCACACCTTCGGGCTGAGGCTGAGATTCAGGTTGGTTTGCCGCTTCTGGAGCCACACCTTCGGGCTGAGGCTGAGCCTGGACCTCTTGAGCTAACTTCTCTAATTCTTCAATTCCATACTCTATTCCATCTCTTCTTAATTTATTCGCAGTTTTGTAGATTAAAGAGGATGCGGTATTAGAGGTTTTAACTTGATGTGCTTCAATAGTTAGATCATTTAAAAGATCCATAACCCTCTTGACTGTTGGCACGGGCAAAGACTTTGTGTTCATCATATTATTAAGGATGCTTCTAACGCCTCTGCTTATGCTGTTTTTAAACTTTAAAGAATTATGAGAGTCTTCTTCGGAAAAAGCAAGGGCGGGCTCTTCTTCATACTCCACTCCTTCATCATTCGCAAGGTTTATTTTGCTCAAAAAAGATTCGGAATCATTTAATTTATTCTTTTGCCTTAAATTTTCTTTTGCACGAAAGATTGGATCATCCGAAAGATTTTCATCCTCAGAATTAAATGATGGATTCTTTTGATAATTGCTATTTGGAACCAAACCTGTGTTATAAGAACCCTTTTTCCTTAATTTCATTTTTTCACCAGCATACCTTTTGTGTTCACCATTTGAATAAAACTTAAACCATTTTAGAAAACTTTGCTTTTCTATTTCATCATAATCATTACTATATTTTTCAGCTAAAATACTGCCATGCTGTTTAGACCTGGCCTGAGATCTTATCTTGTAATATAAATTTTTCCACTTAATAGTGTCATATCCAGTGCTATTATCTTTTGGATTTTTGTTTGAAAAATAATCAAAAGAAGAAAGCTTTTCTATAGAATTTTGGTTTTTGTCAATCTCTGCAGATTTAAGCATATCTAATTTAAAAGAATTGTCGACTCCTATAGCCGACAGCTCCGATGCTTTATCTTTGAAATATTTTCCAAACGCGGAGTTTTCAAATCCAGATATATCTTCTGATTTTTTTGAGAAAAATTTATTTATCTTTTTTGACATAATGAGACCTAATTCTTTTTTTCAGCTTATCTGCTGTTTCATTAAATACCTTCTTCTCTTCGAAGTTCATTTTTTTAGAGGCATCATCTGTAATCTTTTTTAATAATATAAGCATCAAAGTTGCAAGATCTGCCCTATCCTCTATGCTTTCTGAAAAATTATCTTTTAGCCAGTCAAGAAAGCTGTAATAGGAGTGCATATCTTTAAGATATATAACTACTTCTTTTGACTTCTCATCTTTCATTTTAACTTTCCAATAATTTTATTTGATCTTCATAATCTACGGAGTCTAATTTGTTACTTAAGTTATCTAAAAATATTGTGGTATAAGAAGGATCTATCCCGCCCAGAGTTTCTAGTATTGCAGATTTAAGTATATTGACTTGCTGATTCACAATAGTTATATTTATATTATTGTTTTCAACTCTATGATCAGTAAACCCCTCTATGTATTTTTTCCAATCTTGCATAAGGCCTCTCATAGTTCCGATGTACTCTAAAAACATCTTGTCATCTTTAAAAGAACCGCCATTTTGAAGCATATTGTAGTAATATTCAATTCTAGTCTCGACTAAAGCATCAAGCTCCAGAAGTCTTTTAGTTATATCTAATTCAGTATTTGCAATTTCTTCTATTTTTTCCCTATAGGATTTAGACTTCTGAATAAGCTCAGCCTTCTCTACGGCTTCTTCTTTTGACACAATTTCTTGTCTTTTGTTTTTTATATCCTCTAGAACCTCACCCTTTATGTCAAGCTCTTCTTTTCTAAATTTTTGAAGAGTCATATAGGATATATGACAACTTTTTTTATTAGGATACTTATCCTTAAGCCAAGATTCGATTTCCCTAGTTGATTCTCCAGAGATAAGCTTATCTACAATTTCTTTTTTATTTGGATGTCTTAATACTTTACTGCTCATAATAAAATATTTTACTTAATTAAAGATAAAATCTTATTAGACTGCTTACTAAAACCAAGATCTTTTAGTTTTTTCGCAAGAGAATACAGATTTGTCTGCATAGAAACAGAGTAAGCTGGATAGTCTACTCCATCTAAAGAGAATCCTTGCTGAAAATTATATTCCTTTTTTGTTATCGGATTATAGAACCCACCCTCTTGACCGGGAATCCTTCCCGCCTGAACTCCTTCCATTCCAGGAACGTACCTTGTAGACAAAGTGTTTGAAGGATACTCGGGCATAGACTGAGTTGGAGTCTCAGGGTTGTTTTCGCCATAAAGGCCTGTTTGCTCATTACGAGGTGGTTGCTCAAGATGCTTATTCTTTTTAACCTGCTCTTCGTAAAATCCATCAATGAGGGCTTTTTTCTTTAAACCTTTCATAGAATCCTCCTTATGTTAGCTTTATTTGATACGATGATATTCCGACTGCTTCAGAATTTTTCATATTTTTAAGCTTTTCTTTTCTTCCCTTTATAATTAAAGATCCATCTTCATCAAAAGAAAGCTTAGACAGCGGAAGTCCAAATTTTGGAGAGTAAGGCTCAAGAGAGGTCTTTACTCTTATCAAATCTCCTTTATCGAAGGCTTGCTTAATTAATGTCTCGTCACTCTTTGTCTTTGCAAAAGAAGTTATAGAGGATGAGTACATATCGAAGGCTTTCTTGTACATTGTGCCGTCAAATCTTTCCTGTATTACACCTAAGCAGTCTTCAGCCGTTCCGTAGTCATTTCCGATAACAGAAGAGCTCATAAGATCACACAGCTCATGATAAGAGGCGGTCTTTAAAGTTCCGATGTCTTTGGAGAAAGAAGAGCTTTTATTTTGCCTATCTGCAAATTTAGAAAGATTGTGTACTGAAAAATCATATTCTTTCCCCGCATAAGAAAATAAGCTAGGCATGATAGGCTTGTTGTTTGAAAACTCAACAGGAACATCGATTTCTTTTCTACCCTCTGTGGTAGGGATAGAAGCTCTAAAGATAACACCTTTATCATTCGAAGCAAATGTTTTGATCTGAGGATTTACGATTCCGGAAGATGACAACTCTCCGACGAGAACGCCTTTTGCGAATTTTATCTGGTCACTTGAAAATTTAGAGTTTGCAGTTGCTGCAAAATCTTCAAAATGGCTGTACCTCTCTAAACTTTTTGGAACTACAACTTTATCTACCGACAAGGAGTCTGATGCTCTCATCTGACTATAATAACTTGAGTTATTTTTTTCCGTAGCCTTCTCTCTTATCTTTAAGTCTATCAATAAATTATCTTGACTTATCTTTTGAAGAGACCCGGAGTGATCTATAAACCTATCGGGAAATGATGCGTTTACTCCGGAATATTTAACCGGAACATCTACACTTACCTCTCTAAAGCCATTTGTTGCAAATGTAGCCTTACAAAGAATGAAGTGCTCATTTGAGTGCACAGCTTTAACGTTTTTCGGAGCAAGACTTACAGATTTTAGTTGAGCCGCCACAAACTTTTCAGCTTTTCTGCCTACATTGCTCCCAAAGGTTGAAAACGATGCAGACTTATTTAAAGAAAAAACATCTTCAAATTCTTTTGACGCTTTAGATATATCTTCGTTATGACCATGAAGACTCATTAGCTGACCACCCATATCCACTCTAGACGAAGAAGCCCCTCTCTTTTGAGAAGACTCCCTTATAAAAGTTTGAGGTGTTAAGTCTCCAAGCTCAGACTCAAAATTGGAGCCTCCGGATGCAAATCCATAAAGAGAGTTGTAAACGGAGCCTATTTCTTTTTGAGAGAAGAAGGTCTTGGATGAGGCTTGCTTCTTAATTACATCCCTCATTGTGTTTATCAGTATATCTTTTGGATTTCTTTCTGAAGCCTGCACAAATCTTTCGACAACGTATTTGGTCGGATACTCTTTTCCTTTTTGCAAAAGATCGAGAGCTTTCTTTGAATCTCTAATTAATTTTTTTAAATCCTTCATTCTTATATCCTATTTTAAAAACTTAGTCATTTCAGGAAAAGTAGAGCATAAAGCTTCAAGCTTAGACTTAGGCTGATTGCTTAATATATTCTTTATAAAATCACCGTCTTCGTCTACAGACTCTAATATTGCACTCTTAAATAATCCGATGTCTCCTTCTCCAAATTCAAACTCTTGAGATGAAAATCTGTGAATCGGGATATCTTTATAACATAAAGTTACATTTCTAAAGTCGTAATCGCTTGATGCGGACCAGCCATTATTTCCACTTGCATATGCATATTTTGGATCAGATGATCTTACTAAAGTATCTTCTCCATTAATGCTGTCAAGCCTCCAGAGTCCGTCATAATGATCTTTAAACATATCAAAGGCTACTTTACGAAACCCTTTTGCTTCTGATAATTTAATCATGTTTTTATTTCTTATATCATTCGACTGATCTCTAAGAAGATCAATCAAAGTTTTGTCTAGTTCTGAGTTGCTCATAGGTTACCTCTATTTTCTTCAGCATTATTAATAGATAATTATCTCATTAAATTTTTAATTTATGATACACACTTTATACTTAAAATAATTAGTAATAGTATCCGGGAAAAAGATCCTCATCATCTTCCCTATCCCTATCTCTGAACTCTTGCATTTTTCTCAGAATTTCCTGAATTCTTTCGTTATTCTTGGATAACTTCTGAATCTTCTTGATTATCCCACCATATCTTTTTTTGTTGTTTCTGTAGTCTATGTTTCCATGTATAGCCTTATGGACTGCTGACTGAGTTATGCCAAGATGTTCCGCTATTTGATTTTGGGTTTGACCCTCTAACCTCATAAAGATAATCTTCTTCTGATGCTCAGTTAGCTGCTCAGAGAAGATTATCTTATATAATTCATCCACCAATTGTCTTTTGAGCTCAACCATTTCTTCAGAGGGGCCGCTGTTTTCTAGTATGTGCCCAATTCCACGATCTGAAGAAAAGTTATTTAGATTGGTTTGGTCAAAGGGTACCTCTACTATTTTGTACTGGTAGCTTTTACTCTTTTTTTTTCTTTTAGCCATTAATTCTCCTAAAATAAGCTTATCATTTTAAAGTCTTTCTTAAACGAACTTAAACTTTTTACTTTAAAATACTCGTCAACATCTTTTATATCCGGCTCAGAACATTTTAAAAACTTAAGATCTAATCCATATTTCATAAATTTATTGTAAATAGATATAGATGATCTATGCCCAGCGTCATCATTATCTAGGACAAAATAAATTCTATCACAAAATCTTCTTAATTTCATATAGTGACCTTTTGAAAACGCAGTTCCACATATTGCAACTGAATTTTTAATATTATTTTTGTACATTGCAATCTGGTCAAAATATCCCTCTACGACAAAAGCGCACCCTTTTTCGGATATGCTATCAATTGAGCCATTTAGACCGTACAATACATTTGATTTTTTATAACTACTGTTTTTATACTTTGGAATGCCCAAATTTGAAATAGTATCTGGGTCAAGTGTAGCCCTACCCGATATTCCAATTGCATCTCCATACTCATTGAAAATTGGAAAGATAATGCTATGATACTCTGCAAAATCAGAAGTTCCATTGGTTCTAACTATATTTTTTGACTTTAGTAGATCGAAGTTTACAAAATCTGACAACTTGTTGAGATTTTGAGGAAAGTACCCAAGTTTATATTTTTTAACAAGATACGAGTCGAGACCTCTTTCGTTGAGATATTTCATTGACTCAGAAGAGTTAAGCAGATTTGAGTGACAAATGTCAATCAATCTGCCCAATTCTTCGCTCTCATATTCAGCTCTTTTCTGATTCTCCATCTTTGCCTTCCTCATCTTTATCGGGTTTCGATGAAGCTGCGATTGCATGCTTCATAGCTGATGTTATTTTAAACATGCATTTGCCTTTTGTCTGACAATTCTTTCCTACCGATTTATGATTTTCAACCTCTACCTCACATCTTTTGTCGCAATAAGAGCATTCAAAGGTAAAAGCCCTCCTTTTTTCTTTTATCACGTCACCCGTATTCTTCATAGATATTTTTGTAAATTTTGATATCCCTGGAAGCTTATCTCCGCATACATTACAGACTACCTCATTGGAGCTTAAGTCCAACGAGGCATCTGTGGTTCCGCCATTTTTTTTGCATCCAACATTACAACTAACCAACATCTATCTCTCCTAGTAATGGGTTTTCCATTTCAAAGTCCTCGTCGTCTTCCTTCAACAAAGAAACTTTTTCTTTATCAAGGTAATGAGTTCTAATTACCTCTTCTATTTTTTCAAGGCCAAATTCATCCAAGCCTTTGGTGCATGCAGCCCTTCCTCTGAATTTGTCACCCATAAACTCATAAGTTACATTGTTTGGCCTTTCCACTATATTATACTTTACTGCCAAATCAACTAGCTCTTCTGATGTCTTTACCATGCCTTTTGTATACTGAATTGAGTATTCAGTTTTCCCGAATGGCTTCCCTACTTTATTTTTTCTAACAGTAGCCCTGACTTTGTGACCAATCGTTATACCGCCATCATCTTGCTCCAGAGATCCTCCCACTGGAGCCATCTCAATCATGACTGAGCATGCGTGCTTTAGAGCTCTACCGCCCGGAGAGGATGTAGACGGCCCGTACATAACACCTATGGTTTCTCTAAGTTGATTTATGCCAATAAACGCAACATTCGCCTCTGCCAAAATTGGAGTTAGCTTTTTTAATTCTACAGTTAAAAATCTTGCAAGACTCGCAATGTTCATTTTTCCCGCCTCAGATTCTTCTTCCTGAGGAGTGCTTAGCGCAGCAACAGAGTCCAAAACTATTAAGCCAAGATTTTTAAATTTCGGGTCCAATCCTTCTTTTACGAAGTCTAAAATTCCTTTAGATTTCTTCTTTCCAACTCTAGAGTTTGGATTAGGTATTCCTATTAATCCATCAAATACCTTTTTCGCCTCATTTGTTTTAATTACCATCACCCTGCTTGTGTCAACACCCAAACTAGAGGCCCAATCTGGATCAAAGGTATACTCGGCATCAATAAACAAAGCTGTGTTTTCTGGATTTTCATTTAGGTAATTTTTAATGCAAGATAAAGCAAGCATTGTCTTTCCAGAGGATTCTTTTCCTGCTAGCTGAATAATTCTACCCCTTGGAAGTCCACCTATTCCAAGGCATTCATCTAGGGATGGTGACCCTGTTTTGATATGGTCTACTTTGACCATATTTATATCTTCTCCGGTAAAGAAGACTGAATCTTCTCCAAATAACTTGGTAATCTCTTTTTCTGCTTCACTTTTCGTCTTTCTCATTATCTCTCCTTTTAGTATATAATTCAATATCTTTTTAGTATTTGTGATTCAGAGCTCTATCCTCTGGAGGCCTCCAACCTGCTGGCGGCTGCCATCCAGTTGGCTTTTCTGGATCTTCAGACACAATTGCATCTGTGTTAATTAAAAGAAGTGAAATTGAAGATGCGTTTGATATAGCAGTTTTTGTAACCTTAGCAGGATCAATAACTCCCATTTCTACCATGTCTCCAAAGACTTCCTCTGCTACATTATAACCATAAGTCAGAGATTTAGACTCTTTTATTTTTGAGATAATTTCATCTGGATCAAATCCTGAGTTTATAATAATCTGTCTAATTGGTCTTTCGCACGCGTGAGCAAACGCACACACGCCAGCCCTATACTTTTCATCGACAGAGTCTAAGTCTATCATTTCTGCAGCCCTAAGCAGTGCAACTCCCCCGCCAGGCAAGAAGCCCTGCTCTAAGGCCGCTTTGGTTGCGCTTATTGCGTCATCAACCCTGTCGCTCTTTTCTCTCAACTCAAGCTCTGTTGAGTACCCCACAGTTATTACGGAGGCCTTTGAGTTTAAAAATCTAATTTTTTCCTCTACGTTTTTTCTAGCAGATTCGCTCAAAAGCTTTTTAAGGTCATGATTATAAATAAGCATCTTGGACTCTCTAGCCTGAACCTCAAACTTCGGCTCAACTAACTTTGTGCTATATTTATCTACATAAACCTTTTTGGCAAAACCAAGACAGCTAAGGTCTGCTGATGACATGGAAACTCCCTTTTCCTCATCAATTATTTTCGCACCAGTCATTATTGATAAATTTTCAAGCTCGTCATCTCCCCTAAATATGCTTGGAATCTCTACGCAGGCAACTTTTATTTTCCCAATTCTATTGTTTTCGTACAAAGAAACCAAGGCTTCTGACTGAATAGATTTGGCAATAATTAAGACAGGAATGTTGCTCTCATGAATTTTTGTAAATAAATTTACGCAATCATCAAAATGAGTCATATCTCTTCCGACCAAAAGAATTCTGCAGCTGTCGAAGGAAATAGAGGTTTGTCCGCTCTTTGTGAAAAATTTAGAAACCAGACCTTTATTTGAGTTAGGAAATTCTATACCTTGTGACTTAGTAACATAGTTTTCTACCCCAGGTTTCGCTTCAGCTACAACAGTTCCGCTTAATCCAGAGTATGAAAAAGCTTCCGATATTACAGAGCCCAGCTCTGAGTCATTATTTGCAGAAATAGATGCTATGTCTAGAAGTTCCTGATCTGTAGTTACATCTCTTGTCATTGAGTCTAGATTTGAGTTAATAAGCTCAATACCTATATCAACCGCTTTTCTGTAATTCAAAGGACTGTAGCCATTTGAAATAAGATCTTTTCCTCTCAGTAGAAGCTCTTCTGTTAGAACTGTGGCGGTAGTTGTTCCATCTCCGACAATATCGACAGTTCTTCCCGCACTTTCTTTTATTAATTGAGCAACTAAGTTTTCTATTGGATCAGACAGAACAACTTCTCTTGCGACAGAGACGCCATCCTTAGTTATAACTGGAGCTCCAATAAACTTTCCTAGAATTACATTTTTTCCTCTAGGACCCATAGTAACTGAGACGGTTTTTGCAATTTTTCTAGCACCACTTAAAATTTTATCTTTAGCTTCATCATCGTATACGATTATTTTTCCCATTATATATCTCCATTTAAATATTTATAGCAAAAGCATATGCCAACCGCAAAGGAGTCGACTACGTCATAGCACTCCTTCCTTATGTTGTTGTTTCTATTATATTCAATTTCATAATTTTCGAATTTATTTTTTAATAAATCGAAAGCTTCATCCTTGCTGACGATTTTGGTCTCATAAAATTTGCCAACGCAAGACCTTATGGTTACAACCGGAAACCTTATAGAGAACTTTCCTGTAAGCCTATATATGGATAGGTTCACAACTTCGTTGAATACCGACAAAACCCTTATCGTATTCGCTGTACTTTTGCCTTTTGAAAATTTATTGGCATAAGACTCCACACAATAATAATCACTTTTATTGTTTTCGCATATGCTTTTTATTTTGCTCTCAACATCTACTAGCCTTTCTTCTATATTCTTAGACTTCTTAGGCTTGAAGTACCCATAGCTTAGTAGAGTGATTGTTTCGTCTGATAATTTTATTTTAGACCACCCTATTACGGATGATGATATGTCAAAGGATAATATTGTTTTCATACCTATTATTATACTTATAATAAAATTTTATCTGGTAATAATAGTAGAAAAACAAAAAAAAAGACCGATGAAAATCATCGGTCTTAGTTAAGTTAATTAACTTATGGCTTAAAAGTCATCGAAATCAAAGTCATCATCAGTGAAGCTGTCAGCTGATGCTTCTTTCTGATTAAATTGAGTTGAATCCCAACCAAGCAGTTCGCATACTTTTGCTGCTTCAGCAGGCTTTGTCATTTTAGACACATCAACTCTAGAACTGAATTCGACGAACCTACCCTTTAGACTAGGATCAATCTTTTCCTTTGGGTTTGGCTGAACAGAGTAAAGGGGCTGACTTCCCTTTGGCCCTCTCATGATAGAGATATCGTAATCTGTAACCTTACCCCATTTTGTATTATTATAGAGTGATCTAATTCCGTTATAAATCTGAGATCCAACTTCGAGGATTTTAAAGGTATCTGTTTTTCTATCCAGAACTTTTACCATCCAAGTTGCCTTTCTTTTAAATCCTGCATCTTCAAGTCTTGATACAAGTGCCATGCTATCAATAGGTGAAACGATTTTTCTTTTAGATCCATCGGTTGTTACAATCCAATGTACATAATACTGCACTGGATTACCCATAACTCTTACAACGTTTTCGCCTTCTTCGAGTCTCATATAGTCGTTTTTGGGAGCGCCTGTGTCTCCGCTATTCCAATCGACTTCGCCAAATACTATTTTGCTCATATTTTTTCCTTTGTTATTATTTGTTTTAGTTATTGTATTGTTAATTGTTAATTAATTTACCAATCTATCTCGCCAGCCATATCGTCTTTGCTTGATGAATTGGGCAGAGGCTCATCCCCTACATCATTAGTATATCCAGAATTTGCGTTCGTGGCTGACTTTTCTAATAAATAATCTCTGCTGAGGAAAGTTTTAAAAGCATAGTGCCAACTTGAAAAATAGCCTGCTTTATTTTCCAACCACTTTTTGCAAGCCTTAGATAAAGTTATTTCATTTTGATATTTGAGATACTCATCATCTGCCGAGGCATACCACTCTTTATCTTTCCCAGTTTTATATCCAGCTTTCGGAGCTTCATCTAAGGCTGCGTTAGACCACGCCTTACTTTTCTTAGACTCCATAAGCCCAATCCATCTTTCTACCTTTACAAGCTTTTCTTGACAAATATTTTGACCCTCAAGAGTTATAACAATTCCTCTTTCCGCAACATTCAAGTCAACAATACCGTTAGATGGCATCATAAGCTCTATTTTTTTAACCTCCTCTATTCCGAGATTCTTAATGCTGAACCCCTCTATATCTGCTATATCTCCAAATGTTTTCATTCTTTTCCTCCAAATGTTTTATTTTCTAATTTTGTTAATCTTTCTTCCAAACTTTTTATTTCACTTTGGTACTTAAACTCTCTATCCTTAATGAATAAATCTAGCTTCCTAAGTCTCTGATTAAAGCATACATTCATTAAGAAGAAGTAAACCACCAATGATGTCTGCTTTTCGGGGCTTGGCATAACATTTGTTATTATGCCATTTTTATCGGTTTGAAATATTCCAACAAACTCTTTTTTGTCTACATGCTCGATAAGACTTTTGAAATACTCAAACTCATCATCTGACAAATCCAGCCTTTTGTTGCCTATTGCTCTAATCAATCTGAAATCCTCCTAACCGAAGCTCCTTTTTTACCTAATATTGGATTATTTCTGGCCAAAGTTCTAAGTCTGGAAACCCTATCTTCCTCATCGGAGTACCCTTCTTGTTCGACACCGAAGTCTTCTTCTGGGTCTTTCGCTTGGCCTTCCTCAGAATCAACTTTGGGCTCAACTTCATTTTCTTCATAAAATTCTGAGATTTCATCCTTGGAGCCCTCCGAAGGTATCTTTTTTAAATATTTATTATAAATAAATATAGACATTTCATATACATCAGATTCTTTAAACCCGGCGCTCAAAAGATCATGAGATATATTTTTGCATTGCCTCAAGTCTTCATTGTTTAGAATTTTGCTACCACAAAATGGACACTCATTTGACTTCATGGAGTGCTTCATACTTTTGTTTATTGAGTTATTGCAATTACTACAATTTATCATAATACCTTCCCGTTTATATTCTCTAATTTAACCAGACTCAAGTCTTTTTGTCCAAGATATTCATTAACTTTGCAAATTGCTTTAAAGGGGGACCCCTCTATAAGATATCCTTTTAATCTTGAATAATCTCCAGCCCAAATGGTTATGCTAGATGAGTTTCCTTCAAGGTCTTCTATTTGGTACTTGGCAAACTTCTTTCCGATATTCTTTCCATTCTTAATCTTAAATTCTTTTATCAAAGATTTAAGTATTCCCTCTACCCTAACTTTGTCTCCCTTATTTTTAAATGAAATTTTATCTAGCTTCGTAATTATACTTGAGTTTGAAAAGAAGCCTTCGTACATTTCGTGGGCTGATCCAGATATAGTTCTGCCCAATACCTTATACTCATTCTTTAACTTATCTTTAAACTCCCACTCTTCATTAAACTCCGGAAGAATAACGTCACAGGGATCTTTTTCTTTTTTTACGGCATTGGAAACCTTTGTTCTGTACTTTGCGTAGTTATCATGCATATCCATTCTAGTTCTGTCAAAATAGTCTAGGGCTCCCGCATTAGCTAATGATTGAATCACAGTTTTGTTTACAACCCTACCCGTAGTTCTTGCCAAAAAGTCCTGAAAGCAAGAGTAAGGCTGATGCTCCAGAATATCGTTAATAGCCTTCTCTCCAACCCCCTTCATACAGGTGAAACCACTTACTATTTCCTTTTCTCCTAATACTTTGTACCCAAATCCGCTGTCATTTACAGATGGAGGAAGTATATCTATTTTAAGCTTTTTGCACTCTTGAAGATATTCCTTTGCCTTATCTCCATTTGGATCTTCCGAGTTTAAAAGCCCGCACATAAATTCAACTGGATAATGACACTTAAGCCAAGCAGTATATACTGATATATGAGAATAAAGAATTGAGTGAGACTTGTTGAAGCCATATTTTCCAAAAGGAATAATCTCTTTCTCCCAGATGTCTGATGCTTCCTCATAAGACATCCCTGTTTTCTCCATACAATCCTTAAGGAAGTCTGCTTCGGTTCTCAATACAAGTTCTGGATCTTTACCCTTTAACTTTGTAATTTTCCTCAGAGCGTCAGCCTTGTTTAGATCCCATCCGGCACAATCTTTTGCGATAGCCATCATTCCCTCTTCATAAAGAGAAACTCCATAAGTGTCACCCAAAGCACCTTTGAGACTTGAGTGCCTAAAAGAAGAAGGCTCCAAGCCAAGTCTCCTTTTCGTATAGTTTTTTCTATCTTGAGGAGAACAAGAAGGTCTTCCTAGTGCATTGATGTCAGACACCATAGTTACATTCTTTGGCTTTACTTTTTTACAAATTGGAGAAAGAGAAGACTCGAGTTGAAACACTCCAATGTTATCTCCGTTTGAAATCATATCGAATGTTTTTTTGTCATCAATTGGAATTCCATCCATGGTTATAGTTTCGCCTCTGAAGTTTTTAATTATACTAAAAACATTGTCTATCACCGTAAGAGTCTTAAGCCCAAGGATGTCCATTTTAATTAACCCATTTTCCTCGCACCTATTCTTTTCCCACTGAGTTACAAGCTGACCAGTTTCGTCAATTCTCAGTGGAACAGACTCATATAATGGCTCATCGGATATAACAACGCCTGCAGCATGAACGCCCCAGTTTCTAGTTAGACCCTGAAGTTTGGTTGCTCCCTCATACAGATCAGGGTATTTTTCCATATAACCTTTAAACTCTTTGCTCAGCTTGCAGGCTTCCTCTATGGTTCCTGCATCTGGCATAATAGAAGTAATGTGGTTTGCTATCTTAAAAGCCGAGGATTTATCTCCTCCAATTCTTAGGGATCTTGCCACATCTTTAATTATAACTTTTGGAGATAAAGTTGACCAGTTTGATATAGAGGCGACCCTATCTTCTCCGTATTTCTCTTTCAAGTATTCCTTAACCCTAGGTGGGCTTGCGAAATCTGTGTCGATATCTGGAAAAGATTTCTTTTCTTTATTGTGAAACCTTTCAAATAAAAGCCCATATTCCATCGGGTTTACTGAAGTAATTCCAGTTAGATAAGAAACTAAAGATCCTCCAGATGAGCCTCTTCCTGGCCCAACCGGGATGTTATTATTTTTAGCCCAATTAATATAATCTGCAACAATTAGCATATAGGAAGAAAAGTTTCTCGCCTCCAATATAGAAAGCTCATATTTGACTCTGCTCCAGTGTTCTTTTTTATCTTTCGGAGAAAGATCAGAGAATGTCTCCTTGAAAGACTCCATGCATTTGTATCTCAAATAAGCTTTATCTACACCAACATTCTGCTCAGTTCTTTCATACCAACCTTTGAAGGAATCATAATCTTTCTCTTCTTTTATTGGAAACTTCGGAAGCCTTGGGCCGCTTGGCTTAATGTAATGCGGCTCTTCGCACATATCAGAAATCATAGTAGAGTTTTTCATACCCTCATTTGCAATCTCTGATCCAAAGAAGTCAATGATCTCTTCGTGAGATTTCAAATACATATCTTGAACCCCATATCTAAATCTGTTGGGATCATCAATTGCTTTCTTATCTTTAATCGCCAACATCATATCGTGATACTTTGCGTGATCTTTATCAAGATAATGAGCGTCGCAAGTTATAGTGTACCTAATTCCATGATTTCTGCCAAACTCTATGAGCTTTTGATTTAAAAACATCTGATCTACATTTCCGTCATCTGTCTTTAGCGCATGAGGTTGAAGCTCTAAAAACAATCTGTCTGAAAAAATTGACTGAAGTCTAAGCATTCTTCTTATAGCCTCATCTTCATCTTTGTCTGCAATTAAAGCCTTTGCGATTGGACCGTTTGAACATGCCGTCAGACATATCACATCTTTATTAAAAGACTCTAAGTGCTCCCAACTGATTCTAGGAGTTTTCTTGCCCATATATCCAGAAACTTGATTCTTATAGGCCTCGTAGTTTAACCTGAGAATATTCTTGTAACCAAGATGTGTTTTGGGCAAAAGAATAAGGTGGTGAGACTTTCTAACTGTTAAGTCTGGAGCAAAGTAAGCCTCCATTCCAGGTATAAGCTTAACTCCAGTTCTTTGTGACGCCTTATAACAGTCATAATGGGCTGTCATAGTTCCGTGATCAGTAATTGCTATAGCTCTATGGTTAAGAGAGTTTGCTTGGTCAAAAAGCTGGTTTACATCATTCATTCCGTCTAACGGAGATCCAAGCTCCGTATGGTTGTGCAAAGATACAAAAGGTGATTTTTTCATGTTTAGACTCCTATAATTTTTGGATTAAATAGTAGCATTGGTTTCTTTAATCCACAAAATAAAATGTTTATCAATTCAATATTTTTAAAAAAAAATAAGGTGAACCGTTTCGGTCACCTTATAATTATACACATATGTTATAAAATTTCACAACTTTAAATTAAGAAAAGATATTGATATCCTTTTCATTTACAATGTCATTTATCATGCTTTCCACTATCTTCTGAGTTTCATCTAATGTTTGCTTCGGCTCCCAGTCAAACACATCTTTTACTTCAAAGAAATTAAATTGATTTATATAAGACGGAAAATTTTCCATTATCATCGGCGTATGCTCTTCTTTGTCCATCGCGATTACCATATCTGAATTTTCTATAGCATCTTTAGTCAAAGATTTTCTGTCTCTTTCGAAATATCTTTCTGGTATTCCAATATAATTCATTCTTTCTCTTGAAAAAGGAGAAATTTCTCCGTGCTTCTCAGATAGTTCGTCTGCAAAGTGTATCGCTAAGCCATAGCTATCTGCAATATAATCTAATTTTAAAATGTCGCATAAGTAATTGAAATAAGACTCTGCAAACCTGCTTCTATAATAATTACCCGTACAAACAAAAGTTACCTTGGTCTTGTTTATCATAACTACTCCTCATCAAAATCTGCGTCGAATTCACTAACTATATCCATAATAAGCTCTACATCTGCATCTTTTTTTCTAATTTGCTCTGCAATAGCTATCTCTTTCTTGGGAAGGTTATACTTGTCGATTAAGTTTTTCAGAGCATCTCTCATAGATTCTCTGGCCTGCTTAATTTCTTCTTCATAAGCACCCTTTGTTCTAAAATACTCTTCCAGGTGTTCTGGGTTATAAGTATTGGCCTCTTTTTCTTCTTCAAACAATTTCTGCATCATTTTTGTTTTCTCCTAAATATGAAATTATCTTTTATGGTTTCAATTTTATTTTTTAGCCAGGATTTTAGATTGATGAAGTCCTCCATTTCTCTTCTTGTGGAAGCAATTATTATTTCAGACTTCGACCAATCTATGTTTGTAGAACTAACCTCTACAGCTTTATAATACACATCTTTTTGCAATATTACTTTAAATTTGTGAGAAATATTTATCTGCGAGCCATTTCCATTTCTAATCATCAAATAAAGCGGAGATATTTTTTCGTAACCACTATGAGGCATATCTAATACTGCAAAATAATTTTCTTTTTCCAGGCTAGCCGTTTTCTCAAAAAGACAAGATGCATCTTCTAGCGGCTTATATTTTTTTATCTCTAAATCGCTTAACGATCCAACTTTCCTTAGTATTAAAAAGCTATTGTTATAATATCTATATATATTGAACTTTAGGGTTGAAAAGAAATAGTCTAACTCCTCAAATGTATATTCTGAGTTATATTCTTCTAAATTTTTAAAACATTTTATTAGGCAATTCAAAAGTATCTTCTGCTTCATAGTTATCTTGTATACGAAGCTTCTTATTGAGCTATCTTTATTGTACATATTCCTATTTGAAATATTCGGAATAAAATATCCACCTATCGTATTTCCGTCAACAGTTATTTCTTCTATTTCTTTGAATATGAAATTATATATTTCCTCAAAATCTATTTTAAACTTTTTATTTCTATATCTCTGGTCAAAAAGATCTTTTGATTTTCTAAAAAGATTTAAGGCTTTTCTACACTCTTCTATATCTGAAAAGTTTATACTTTCAAAATCATACTCTACAAAATCAACCTCATTCTGAAGAAAGTCTGAAGAGATAGAGTTTGAAACTCTATTCTTCAGAACTGATATCTTAAAAGAAGAGGTAGCCTTTTCTTTGTTTATATATTCAATAATTTTTTGACTCATAGTTGTTTCAATAACTCTATAATCCTCGAATCTTTTGCAAGCTTCTTTAGTTTGTTTGACGCAGTCCAAGAGTTAATATTTAATATTTTTGCAGCAGCAACCTTGGTGTACCCTTCTATTGATACTAAGTATAGCAACTCGGATGTCTTCTTCCCATATATAGACTCCACTTCGTCAAATATTTGCTGCAAATGTAATTTATCTTCGTCATAATGAAAGTCTGTAAATGAAGAAATTGGAACGTAACCGTCCAAGTCTTTATCCGATAGTTTCGAAAAGGCTATTTCTCTGGCAAACTTTTGATCTTTCGACAGAGTGGCGCATCTACTTTTCTTGCTAAGAGTTTTCATTTTTGAGATAACCTTGTTATTTATATGAACATGCAAAAAGGTTGAGAGTTTTACTTCTTTTTTTTCATCATAGTTTTTGATTCCTTCTATTAGAATTATAAGAACTTCTTGCTTTGAATCTTCAAAATCTAACCCAAAAGCGCAAAGCTTTCTTGCATATTTGTTTACAAGGGGGTCGATCTTGTTCATTACCTTTTCGTAACCATTGCAGCTCTTATGGCATATATCGTACTCCTCATCATACATTTTAACCTTCATCTTCATTTTCCTCTGCCCAAGTTCCCAAACATATTGATTTATAGTCGCACCAATCGCAAAGTCTATTTTGATTTTTAGGCCAAACTTTTTCGGTTCTTATGGCGTTAGCTTTTTTTATAATAGTATTGAAAGTTCTATCCATATCCATTGTTCCAAATTCAAACTCAACTTCTTTAAAGTGATGCTTCATTAGAACAAAAGAACCAGAAATTGTTTCTACTTGAGGATACATTCTTTTTATAGCCAAAGAGTAAACTAGAAGCTGGAACTCTTTTAGGTATTTTGGATTTTTAGATGTTTTATAATCTACAACTTTGTAATGCGTATCAGAAATCTTGTCAATTCTATCAATGAAGCCTCTTATCTTTACCCCTTCTGTGACTTCAAACTCATAAGAAACTTCCGTTCCGACAACATTCGGCAGACCCTTTTCTTCGATTATATCTAAATATTCTCCGGTTATCTCTTTCAAATAATCGAAACCAGGCTTATCCCCATCTGGAGACCAAACATATGACCTCAGTATTGTTGGGTCAAACTGCTTGTCTGTAACGGCATCTTTGAAGCACCCCTTCATTATCTCCCTATATTTTGATGGGTCGGTATCATTGTCAACCCTATTGTGAAAGTGTTCTAAGATTAAATGTGCGCAAGATCCAAACTCTGTAAAATTCCAGGCTGGCTGATTAACTTTAACTCTCTGTATATATCTATACTCATACTTTTTTGGACAATTATTAAATGTATCTATAGACGAAACTGACAACTTTATCATAACTTATTTACTCCATGTATTAAACCTAAAATATTTTTGACATAACCGGATCTTTAATCCACTTATAAACAAAGTTTTTAGGCCTACCATTGCTTATATTTAGTGTTTTCGGTTCTATTTTTTGATTAGAAATTATCCATCTAGACTCCCTGCTTTCGTAGTAGTAAGAGGTTATAACTCCAGTATTGCAATTATACACAGATCTCACTAAATTTCCCGAAATTATTTGCTCAAAAGTAGTTTCGTTTTCTACATAGAATTTTGATGCCGGATCGAAAGTACCATACGCCCTATTTATTAATAATACAGATTGACTATCTTGCTCTGACTGATCTCTTCCGTTTATAATTACAACCTTTGACTTTGGGTCAAAATTATTATTATTATTTACAAGGCTACTTTTGAAAAAATCTGAGTTATATTCATCTTTTTTGGAAAAATTTATAAAGTCAACAGATGTCTCTCCTTCGGAAACAGAGTACTCTTTGCTGGTCATCACCATAGAAGCCCTTATGTCTAAATCGGAAAACTGAATGGAGGTCTCCCTTGCAGGAGATCCATCTGAGTCATACCCCATGAAGTCAACACCCTCTGAGCTTTCAGTCATAACGACTACGCCCGCCTCGTTACCCTTTCTCGTGTTTCTTATCTTTGCTGACTTCACAGTATATCTGTTTGAGTAAACTTCAGATTTATCAGATTCACTTATTGCGACAATTTTTATCTCAAAAGAATTCATATCTGTTGGGAGATATATTTTATCTCCGGCAATCAGTGAATCTTCCGTTGGGATGGTTTCGTCAAAAGTATAATATATTACTCCAGAATCTGAAGATACGTCAATGTATTGTGGTATACCAAAGATAACCTCTGTTTCGCTTTCATCTATATTTAAAGATATCATAAATCCTCCATATAGTAATATCAAAAATTAATAGCCCGAGCAAGTTCTCGGGCTATTAAGCTAACTACACTTTTGTTACAGTTACGTTGCTATCTCCATTAACCTTCGTTATTTCGATGATATCGCTAAAACTTTCCTTCAGGCTTTCATCATGTGTGATCATCATAACTAAGAGCTCATCTTCAAACGCATTAATTATAGACTTCATGAGATTCTCAACCCCATCTCTATCCAAAGGAGAGTTTATTTCATCTAACATTAAGAACTCGAAATCCCCACCTCCGTATCTTGCGCAAAGAAAGCTTAGTCCGAATCTAAGAGATAAGGCAATTTTCGCCTTCTCTCCTCCACTCAATGAATCAAACTTGTGATAATGTCCATCCTTCCTTATGTTTATCTCAAGAGTCTCTTTTATGTCGCCCTTGGAGCCTTTCATCTGAGTGTCGATTGATATTGAAAATGGAAGACCTATCTTTTTCACAACTCTATTTGTCTCATCCTCAAGATCTTCTAAAAAATTGTTAAGCAAAACTGTCTGAATTCCTGTTTTTCCAAAATATTTTGACATTCTAGAGTAAACCTTTACCTTTTCCGTCAAGTCATGAAGGTCTTTGCTTTTTTCTTTATATACAGCGACCCTGCCTCCTATATTTTTTATCTCCTGCTCATAAGCCCCAATCTTCTTTATTATCTCAAGTCTTTCTAAGTCAACCTTCTCTTTGTTATCTTTCGCAACTTTACATCTCTCTTTTATCTTTGAGAAGTCTGAGTCTTTCAAAGAGTTTAAAACTCTTTCCTGCTCAGATCTTTTGGATGTAAAATCTAGAACTCTTTCGTTTGCCATAGATATAGACTTATCTAGGGTATCTATATTTGAGTCATAGAAATCAAGCTTTTCCTTGGAAGACTCAATCTTTTCCCTTAGCGTGGATATAGAATGTCTTTGCTTTAAATTCATCTCAAAAGATTCCTTTTCTGACTTCATAAAAGACAGATCTTTTTTAAGGCAAGAGATCTTATCTTTATTTTCTTGCAGTTTTATAGAATCCTGAGACTTTATATATTCGACGTGATCTCTCGATACAGGTTGACTGCAGTGATTGCAAAAGTCGCTAGAATAATTTTTTGCAGATAACTCCGAAACGATAGCCGTAAGATATTTAAGCTCACTTTTTTCGTCCAAGAACCTGGCCTTTACCTCCTCGAGATTTGACTCTAAGTTTGGCTCCTCGACATAAGCCTCGACCTTCATCTTCATTTTGTTATATTTCTCAGAAACTCCTTCTTTCTTTTCCAAGAATGACTTTAGATCTTTGCTGTCTTTCCTTAAGATGTTTTCATTCTTAACAATCATATCTGAGAAGTATCTTATCTTTTCCAATGTTTTATCAAAAAGACTCGTGTCAAGTTCAGACTCTTTTCTTAGATACTCCCCCATTAGAACTTCGTGATCCTTATCATATCTGGACTTCAACTCAGATGTCCTAACGAGCCTTTGTCTTTGCTCATCTAGATTCTCCTCAGCTTCTTTTTTCTCAGCTTCAATGACTTCGAATGATTCGAGATCTTCCGATAGAACCTTCAGCTTTATCTTAAACTCTCTCAGCTTATCCTTTGCCTTTTTTTCATAAACATCCCATTTACTTATATCAACAATATTTTTGATTATTTCTTTTTTGGAGCCCGGATCAGCCTCTGCAAACTCAGAAATATCATTTTGCCTAAAGTATACAGTATTTAAGAATGTCTTATAATCCATACCAATAACTCTCATGATGTAGTTATTAGTTTCCGTAGCCGTCTCTTTTGTGAGGTCAGTCCACTCACTTAGAGAGTTTTCTCTGAAGAAATACACATTAGATGTAGAAGACTTTCTAAACCTTTCTCTGACAACCTTGTACTTGTCTTCTTCGTGCAGAAATTCTATCTCTACTTTGCAACTATCCTGTCCCCACCTGATATTATCATTTTTAGATGAAGATCTAGAGTTGTTAAACAAAGACCAGGTTATGGCTTCAAACACAGCAGACTTTCCGCTTCCATTTGACTTTGAGTAATCTCCTTCTATATTTCCAACAAGAAGGCATGAAGATATGTCTGTTAGAGATATCTTTGAATTCTTATGAGAAAAGAAGTTTTTTAGGGTTAAACTTATAGGTTTCATTATTCCTCCAGTATTTCTTTAGAAGCAGAAACGATCATCTTTCTTAGGTCTTCATCTACAGATGTCTGATCATTCACAAACTTTTTAAATATCTTAAAATCACTCTCTTCTTCCATAATTTCAAGATTTCTTTTTATTTTTTCTTTTACTGGCTCCAAAATTATTTTTGATATATAACATGGATTTCCAGATACAATGCTATTCTTTATTTTATCTTCAGATATTATTCCCCTTAGGGTTTCTTTTAGCATTACTTTGAATCTTACTATGTGATTATCGTAATCAACCTTGGAAATTTCTTCCTTAAAGTTTGCATAAAAGTTTTCTGCATCTGCTGATGACAGATCTATTGTTATATCACTAAGAGTTTTGCATGGAAGCTCAACAAACTCGCATTTATCAAGAACGGAATCATATACAGATAAATATTTTGTCTGACTTGACTCTCCAAAGTTTGTCCTTTCCAATGATCCAGTGTATATGATTGTCGGATTGTACTTCTTTACCACTCTAAATTGATGAAGATGCCCCATCATCGCTGCATTGCACTTATCTTCAAATATTTCTGGCCTAACGAGAATCTCTCCTCCTCCAAATTTATTGTAACTTCCTTCATAGAAAAAGTTGTGCCCTACAAAAATTGTAGGCTTTTCTGTGTCTAGTTCATCCAGCATATTTGTTATAATTTGCTCAACTTTCTTTGACGCCTGCTCGGTTGTTGCAGGTTTAACATTTCCTTCGTCATCTTTTGTAAAATAACTCTTTTTATCTTGGAATGGAAGAAGAACCAAGTTTACCTCTTCTCCATTTATATTAACCTTTGGAGCTTGCGGCTTTATGTATATAGAAACTTTATCGTAATTATTCGCCGGGATTGCCTCCAAATAAGATTGATGCCCGCCCGGATACCTTATGTAATCATGATTTCCCATGATAACATAAGTTCTAATTCCCGCAGAAGACAGCCTTCTTAGGCATCTGTCTGCCGCCATAAGAGATGCCCCATCTGGCTTTCTGTGCTCAAACAAATCTCCTGTTTGAATTAGAATCTTTACATCATTTTCAATACAGTAATCTATAATGAAATTAAACGTGTTTTCGTAATCATCAATTCTGGTGTTTCCACCTGAGTCTTTGTCTTCACCAAGGGCAAATATAGCCCCAAAGTGGGTATCTCCAACTACTGCAATCTTCATTACAACTCCTTTAGTTTTTCTTCTACTTTGTATCTCAAGAACCTAGCCCTCTTTACATCAGATGGCTTTATCTTATCAATATACTCATCTGTTTTCTTCATGACTACCTTTAATTCATCAAGGCAAAACGGATTTTCTTTTAATTTATCTTTGAACAAATCAGATATTTCAAGAAGAATTAAGTAGTTTGAAGCCTTAGACTTATACTCTACGTCTCCTTTTATTCCATCTACCATCGGTCTCATACAATCTATTGCGCTAGAAAAATCAAGATTTGCGCAAGCCATATAAAAATCAATAGATGATGATCCTGCTTGACATCCAAAGCAATAGAAATTGTTTTTTTCTGCATCCACATAACATGACCCTGTTCTCTCTGAGCCATTTTTGTGATCGGGATGAGGACATTTGCACCTATGAGTGAAATTTCCAACTGATGCCTCAACCATACCTATATTGAACTTTTCTGCTATATCAGTAATCATAGCGTATTTTTTTATCTTATCAATCAATGTTAGCCTCCATAAACTCTGCTATATCTTCCACAAATGGACTTTTAAATATTGACACTTTTTGCTTCTCGTCTATAAATATTCCAGTCCCAACTTCTTTTAACTTTTCTGCGCCATTTCTATCTAAAACAATTCTGCTATCAATAGAGTTGCTGACTCTCATTGATATTCTTCCTAGAAAATTCGCTTTGATTAGCCCCGATATTACTTTTACCGACGGCCTTTGCGTCGCCAATACGATTGACATTCCTGCGGCTCTACATTTTTGAGCCAATTTACAAAGAGGCTTCTCTAAACTTTTATCTTGAAGAAAAAGATCTGCCCACTCATCAATGACAATCACTGCAGGCCTTATATTTGAGCCAGTCTTTTTGTTATGCTCCATCATATTTCTAGATCTACTAGATTTAAGCATTGCAAACCTTTTGTTCATTTTTGAATTCATATCTTCTATCAAGGTAAGAGTATCTTCGGCATCATAACATATTTTCTTTACTTGAGGCAACTCTTCGTATGCTGAGAACTCAACCATTTTTGGGTCAGCTAAATAAATATCTGAATTGTTTTTTATCAAAGATATAATTATATTATGAAGAACAACACTTTTTCCCGACCCTGTAGCTCCAGCTATCAGGAGGTTTGGAAATTTGCTTAAATCTGAAACAACCTTATCCCCAGATGCATTTGATCCAATTGCAATTGGGCAGTACCCTCTGTCAAACTCTTCGAAGTATTCCTCTAACTCTGATTTGTCAAAGTCTTTTACTTGAACCTCCAGTCTATAAATGCCTTCGCTCATGACTGGGTAACCTCTAGGTGTCGACTTTGACTTTAAGCCCATGCCTAGTTCGGGAAGAATCTTCTCTAATTTTGAAAATTTTGTACCAGAAGAAAGTTCGATGTCGTATATATCAAAGTTATTTCTGGATACCTTTTTTACAGATTTTGTTTTAACTCCAAAATCAAAAAGTAGTCTCTCAATTTTTGTTGAAAAAGTTTCCTCTATAAGTTTTATCATTAGAACCCTCGCTGAGTTTTTTTGCCTGCGAAATTACAGAATCTAGGGCTTCGATGTACCCTACCATTGTAATATACGCAATATCTCTGCTGGGGTCTAAGTCTAATTTTAAAAGCCAAGTTTCGATTTCTCTCAGCTTTTCCTTATAGCTCATAGATTCCTTTAAGACATACTCTAAAAGTTTGTCGTATTTTGTATCCTTAGAACTCATTTATTTTCTTTCTTTCGAAGACAGCTTCTTTATTCTGTACTCTAAGTCAACTACCTTGTCTTTTAGTCTTATATTATTTCTTAACGCTAACATTATAAGGGTGTATATGCCTTCCCCTGGATTGGAGCTCTCTAATTCATCTGCCCCCTCTAATAAAGAATTTAATATGTGCCTCACGTTTCTCTCGTAAGCCTCAGTTTGATTATCTTTATGAGTCTTATCTTCCATAAGAGAATTATAAGATTTGACCGCAGCCTCTGCTTTGGTTTCCTTTTTCTTGTGGCTTCTATTTAAAAAATCTGATTTGGGGTATTTCATATCTGACATTTATTCCTCCGGAACTAAAAATAAACTTAATCCAAAATGCTTATACATTAATAAAAATTTTTGTATTTTTAAAAGCATTGTTTCGTCTATAACTTCAAAATTTGTATGAAGCATTTTCAATATATTTGATATTTTATTATAATCATATATGTGACTATCAAATAGGCCGCATGCATCGTCCAAAAAACTTATTACTTTGTCTCTTTTTGTTTTATCTATTTTGTTTAAATAAAGAATTTTGTTGCAAATTGTTGACGCATAACAAAATCCCTCTCTGTCTTCATACTGATTACTACTTAAAATTAAACTGGCCATCATTAAGGCTAACCTCACACTTTTGTAAGTGAACAAAGCGGTACGTAATAGGCTACCTTCTCCCAAGAAGAGGAACCTGAATTCCATTCGTCTACATAAACTTTCATCCAAGCATTCACATCCGCATAAAATCCAGCATCTGAGGCTCCGCCAAACTCTGAAGAGCTTACCGGTATTCTATTCATTGCTTTGTTGGGAATAGATACTCCCGCTGTAGATACGTAAGTTGGGCTAGAAAGGTTTGTCATTAGCATTGGATGCTCATCTATTGCGCTTTTACCCATAGAGTAAGGTGCTGAGGTTGGATCTGTAGATTCATCTCTAACTGGATGTCTAAAGTTTAAAAGGGCAGCAGTCTTAGATCCAAAAGACTGACCTCCATTGTCAGTATGATTCGTAAGAGTGTAAAATGCAATATTGGGAACCACGGTATTTGAGGTAACTTTATTTACAAAGTCTGGGGCTTCAACCTCTATGTATCTCAAATCTTTAACTTGATAAGAAGTCGAGTTACTCTCCTGAGAATATGTCTGGGAAAAAGACATAATCGAGTCTTCTGCTTTTCCGTCAGACTCTATCATCGTTTCTGTCTGTATATTCAAAAGCCTTTCATAATCTTTCTTTATAAGCGCGGGTTTTGATTTCGCAGTATGGAAGGCCTTAGATTGACCTCTTTCCGGCTTTCCAACTGCCATGTTTCCATTATAATTTATGCCCGCCCTAACCATGCTTTCGTAAGACCCAGTTGTATACGGAGAACTGGCACTGCTTGAAATTAAAGAGTCTGAACCATGAACCGAAAACTCTATTTTCCCTCCGTAACTTCCAACCGGAACTAAGGATGGATTCTCTTTTGAGCCCAATATTTCTGAAAAAAGATTTGTTTGATTATTTATAGCGACTGCGTCAACTTGCCCCCCAAGCTGTATCCCTGGCTTGGTTGGACTTGCAGCTAAGCCAGATGTAAGGTCATCTAAATATAGCTTGGGGCCTCTACCATCTCTAACGTGAATACTTATATCTTCCTTGACTACAGAGTTTTGCTTTGCGTTTTGCCCAATATAAATCTTAGCATTGCTGTTTGAGGGATCGGCGTTTGAGGCATTCGATGTTTTGTTTCCAAGATCAAAAGTAAAAACTGATTTCTTACTTGGATCTATATCTGATTTGTCATAAATGTTTATAAAGTCAGACTCATGAGGATAAGAGGATATAGCTGGAGTTCCAGTAGATCTTAGGGGGGGGTGAAAATTAAACTGCTCAGAGGTAAACCTAACCTCTTCTGTGGGGCTGGCCAAAGCCGTACTGAATGTTTGAGTCCCTATATGAATTGGAGATCCGCCCCAAGTTTCCAGATTTATTCCCGGTCCAAAGCCGGCAGTCCTATTTGATGAAATCTCAATATTTGAGTCATCCGAAGTCTCTATCTTTAGTCCAAGGCCAGATGCTTTGGAAGATGTAAGGGAAACCGTATCTTTGGAACTTATCTGAATCTCTCCCTGGTCAGAATTCAGCTCAAGCCCTACTGATGGATATACAGAAGTGTGAACTGGAAATATTTTAAAGGAATTATCATCAGGTCCCGAATATGATTCTAGCTTAGAAGATACTTCGAAGTAGTGAGTTCCATTGCTCATAGAAAACGAAGTTGAGGATGGACTAGAGTCTGTGTTTAGCAGCTTAAAGTGTTTGCTCAATGCAGAGTCTGCAATAATATCTAGTTGAGACTGAGGAGTCTCCGTATCTGATCCTAGCATTATCTTCTGATCAGTTTTGTTCCCAACTGTAGCAACAGAATCTAAGTCTAAGGTTCCAACCACGGTAGACGTATACTCTGAAAGATTCAAATGGTATAGGTGTCCGCCAGAACCGTCTGCAACTCTCCAGGGTATAACGTTTGTATTCGTCTCAAGGTTAGCTCTAAATGCGTTATTCTTATATACAGAATAATCAGAAAGATTTACGTGCTGCAACTCACCTCTAACGTGAGGATGACCTAAACCTGCTGGCACTGAAGATGCGTAGTCAACACCTGTTCCTCCTAAATTTATCTTCTGAGCATGACCATCGCCACCTTGTCCGTCATGCATATGTCCTGCTAGTAACGGGTCATATGAGCCATACATAGAGGCTGTAGTTATATCTGATTCTTGATCTGAGCCCTTAAGCCCCCCAAATATACTATTTGCAAATCTGGATGTAAGAATTGTTGCCGCTGTTTTAAATCTAGTTAATATTGAAGATGAACTTGACATATTTTTCTCTCTAATTTATTTATGCGGAAGCTAATTGGTATATAAACTTCGAACCATTATACAAAAACACCATTCTCTTTCTTCCGGGAATAGATAATGAACTTGTCGAGGACTGTTCTCCGGCATCAGACACTAACGAAAGAAATGACACAAGGTTTCCGTCCTTTCTAGTCTCAACAGTTAAACTTTGTGAGCTCTTTGTATTTACAACAACAATTATATCTCCAACCGAGAATCCATTTGGATTATCTATTATGAATTGATTTTGAAAAGCATCTGTGGACGACCAACATATGTACTCAGAGTTATTGTAATAGTTTGAAGTCGAAGTTGAGAAGTCTGAAGGTGTAAGGTTTACAGATTGAGCGTGCGCAGAGTAAGATCCTGAAGAAGAAAGAGTTACAGTTCCTCCTGACTCAGAAACAGTCACCCCTGTTCCTCCCACTATATTAAGCGTCTCCGAGGAGCCTAAAGTGTTGCCTCCGGCCTGCACTGTCCTAAACGTATTGGTATCTGTGGCAGAAAAGTTTAGCTTTCCGGTTGAGTCATTATAGGTAACCGACATATTTGTCTCTGTATTTCCAGTTACCATACCCCCAACTACATCTTGAACTTCTTCATCTGAAAGCTGAGTGTTTGTGTATGTTGAGCTTACAGTTACAGTTCCTGCGGATTCGGTTAAACTTACATTTGTTCCTGCGGACAAGGTAAGGGTTTCTGCCGCACCTAACGTATTGCCTCCGGCCACAACAGTTCTGAACGTATTTGTATCTGTTGTTGAATACCCCTCAGCTGAATGATCTCCCCAACCATAGGCCTCATCCCAATTTCCAACTTTGTCATCAGTAATTAAGTTTGTCCCCATGTTTATATCTGAACTCACAACCAGGTTTCCTGTTCCATTTGGAGAAATATTTACATCTCCGTTTAGAGTAGAGGTTAGGCTGTTTCCGTTTACATCTAAATCACCTCCAAGCTGTGGTGTTGTATCTCCCGCAACATCTAGCAGGCCTTCAGAAGTTTGATTTACCCAGTCTAAAACTCCAGATCCGTCTGTTTTTAAAACCTGATTTGCACTTCCATCTGTGCTTGGCAATACAAAGTTTACATTAGATGATAACGCCGGGGCTTCTATAGAGACGTATAAGTCCTGCGGACTGTAAAGCCTCAACTGTGGAGATCTTGTTGCAGATACAGAATTTGTGGCGTTTAGACTTACAGACTTTACGGAAACTGAAGCTATAGAGTTCGAACTCTCTCTCAGTCTAAGCTCTATACCCTCTCTTGTTCTGGACTGACTGTCAGTTATGTTCTCTCCGTGGTTAATTTGAACATAAGAAGTGTCGCTGAAGTTATTTGCCGCAATGACAAACGACTCTGCTTCTGACTCCAACTTTGATATGTCGGTGCCCTTTCCGTTATCAACTGCAGAAGACGCTGCGCCAATGTTTCCTATTCTTACTGAGTTTTCAGCATGAGATGTTCCATATTTAGGGTTTAAATATAAAGACCTATCAAAGTTTATGCCCTTTATCTCTGGCCCAGAATTATATTGCAAAGAATTTAAGCCAACAATATTGTTGTCTTGAGAGTCAAGGTTTCCGCCCAACTGAGGGGTTAAGTCTTCAACTATATCGCTCAAACCTCCAGATGAGGGTGCCGACCAAACTAAGTTTACGACATCCCCCGAGCTTGATGGATCTATCGACAAAACCTGATTTGATGATCCCGGAGAAGGGGGAAACTTTAAAATCATATTCTGACTCATACTTTCATGAGTCTTTAAGCTCAAATAGCTTTTCTGATAAGTGTTTCCGCCTCTCATCAAGAGCTCTGAAGATGACGAATATCCTAGATGGCTGTTCTCAAAAACATACTTCGTTAAACCTTCCGCACTACCAGATGCAGGGTTAGCCTTAAAGACAAGATTTCCGATTTTTCCATCTGAAGATATTGTGGAAAAATCTGAAGAACCATAACTTTTTGATATTTTCAAGCTACTAGGCCCAAGGAATAAGTCCCTGACTCTATTCGAAGGATTGCCTATGTCATAAGTGTTATCAAGAGTTGGCTCCAAAGACCCAGAGGAGCTAACCGACCAATTTGAGCTCTCTAACTGCCCGAGTCCATTTGCAGATGGAATTGCATTTGCGCTAAGCACCTGTCCAGAATTAAACTCTTCGCAGCAAGAGGAGTTTATTCCATCTGTAACATATACAGAGCCGCCATAGTTGATGGTTATGTCTGAATCATTTTGAATATAAAGATTGGCCCTTCTAACCTCTTCTTTGTCATCTACGGTTATTGACTCCGACCCAGAAGTCTCTTGCTTGTCAACCCAAGAATTACCCGAAAGAATTTCATCCGCATCTCTAAATTTTGCAGTCTTGTCGTTATTTGACAAATCAACAACTAGTATCTTTTTATCAGACATTTATATCCCCTATTAAGTCACTATTCTCAATGTTCCGGAATCATTCCAAAGATCTCCAGATGTCAAGCCAGAAGATGAAGTTGGCAGGCCAGAAAATTTTATATTTGATGCGTAAACATTGAAAGAGTCAACGGCAGAGGCTACTGATCCCACATTAAGAGTGTCTTGTCCATCTGATCCATTAGTTAATATGTTAACAGTGTCATTTCCTGTGCCGCCATCAGAGAGGATGTTTACTGTGTCGTTTCCGTTTCCAGCATTAGAAAGAATGTTTACTGTGTCTGAACTAGATGTTCCGACTCCAATATTTAAGTTTGGGGCAGAAACATTTACAGTCCCCGCCGACTCAATATCTGTGGTCACTGAAGAGTGAATCAGTATAACTTCTGTATCTGGAGATCCTGAGGTTCCGCTTCCAACAATTATTTGATCTGTCGCTCCACCAGAAGCCTTTAGGTGAATTGAGTTTGGACCCGCTCCAGTTTCATTACCAAGAACAACTGTATCCGCTACAGGGTCAAACGAACTTGAGGTTATATTTGTTACAGCTCCCGTTGAATCTTTATAGTATAGACTAGATCCATCGGTGTATATTCTCAAGCTATTTGCATCTGCATTCGCAGGAGTATCCGTGGGGCTTCTAACTATAACCTCTTCTGTGTTTACTTTTGCATTTGACATATCTATTTTCCTCTACTTTTTAATTCATCAGATATTTTTTTAGAAGGCCTAAATTTAACTTTTTTAAAAGGTTTAAGCATCATACTCTCCATAGTCTTTGGATTACGCACAGGCCTTTCTTTTTGCTGCTCCAAAGAAAACTTTCCAAATCCAACTATATATACATCTTCTTCGTTCAAAAAACTTTCTTTTATAATACCAAAAACCTCTTCGACTGCCTGCTTAGATTCATCTTTCGTTAGCAAAGTATTCCTGCATAACGCATCAACTATCTTTTTTTTGTTTAACATTCCTACGTCCAGTTTTAGTTATACTTTTATTATTACTATATTTTGAAGAAACCAAATTGGACAAATCCTGATCGATTTGATCAGGGTTTTTGATATAGTGTTTATATATTCTTCCCAACTCTTCTTCCGTCATGTTATCTACATCTAGGCCATATCTTTCGTAAAGCTCTTCGACTTTTTTAACCAAGTCTTTTGGAAATCTAGTTGCTTCATAATCTGAACTATCTTGGCTTATTGAAGACATTTACTAAGACCCTTTTGTTATTTTTTGCACCACAGGCTCTAACAAGATTTCTTATCGACTCTGCAATTTTTCCACCCTTTCCAATGACCTTTCCTACGTCGCCCTCCGAAACTTTTATCTCCACAAAGACACCTTTTTCGCTCTCAGATTCCTCTACGAGAATACCCTCTTTGTCAGACACCAATCCTTCGACTATAGTTCTTGCATATTTTCCAATATCACTCATTTATCACCTCTATTTTTTTAGCCTCATTATCTTCTGAATAAAAAGGAATTCTTATCGTAAGAAGGCCATCCTTCATTTTGGCCTCCGCTTTACTTCCATTTAGGGAATCATATAAAAAATAGCCTTTATTGAAAGCTCTTTTTGCGATTCCTCTGTGTATAAACCCAGGTTCTTTCTCCGTCATACTAACAATTTTTTCTGTAGAAACCCAAAGAGTGTTGCCTTTGATTGCAACGCTTATATCTTCAGGGCTAAATCCCGCTAATGCAAACGCTAAGTTAAAGAATTCTTCGTCGCACCACTGATCTGTTTTTGGGTATCTTCCTGAATTAATTTTCTTATAGGAAGATACGTGCGAAAAGAATTCGTCATCAACAAACAGTGACTCTACAACTTTGGAATCCAAACACATCTTATTTCTTTTATCCAATTTACTCTCCAATATTTTCTTCATCATAATAATATGATAGTGTTATCAATAAATTTCCGACAATACTTGCCAACCAAGAACTTATACTTGTGCAAAAAGATAATAGAATTGGGTCTACAGAAAAGTAAAAACTCATCATAAATCCAATCCAAACTCCTAAGCACATAGGGCAGCTTATTAGCTCTCCTAAAAAATTAGAATAAAAAGAAACCCAGTCTCTAAGTTTTTGAAACAAAGAAGACTGGGTTATAATAATTGTTATTCCGACACAAGAAACAATATTTAAAATCATTTTCAATACTCCTTATACATTATATAATACTAAAAATGTATTGAAAATAATAATAATTTTAATTATGTTTTATCTTTTAATACCTCTTTCATTAGTTGAGCCACAGCTATGTGCTCAATTTGTGCGTGTGAGGAATTCCTAAGCATGAGAAAGTTATCTAAATCGTCCAGATACATAGAGATATATAATTCCGTAAGTCTTCCCTCTGGAAGAATGAATCTTACATACTCTCTCATTCTTTTATATTCATCATTGGTTATAAAGCCATTAGTCTTGCATCCTTTTAACTCTTTCATCATACTGAGATAATGAGTTTTGCTTTCATCCATAATGTCTATCATTTTTTCAGTAAGAGAGGTCATATCGTTCTCTCCATTAGAATTCGATGATTTTAATATTTCCGATATGTCTTCTGGAATTCCAACAAGTTCTTGTCTGATTGTTTTGTATCTTCCAGAAACCATATTAAAAGAAGCAGTTCTATGTCTTAAAATCTGAACTGCTATAGAAAGAGGACACTTTACCCTCCAAGTAGCCCTACTCTCTGATCTTGACAACCCTTCGTGAAAAGACACCAACTCCACGTCAACCTCGTGAGGAAACGACTTTGTCTCATCTTCTGTAAAACTTTCCTTCTTTGAAAAGTCAAGCATTTTGACTATCTGAGATAATCTTGGTTCATCTTTTTCAAATATTTTCCATAAATCATTTTCAAATGAGTTAAAGCAAGAATGCTTTGAGAAGTTTAGCAAGTCTATAGTTACCGAAACTCCGTCTTTAAAATTAGAAGCTTTTGAGTATTTATTATTCAGAAGACTTAGAATATCTAAGTTTGCATCCTTAATGTAATCGAGTTTACTCTGAACGAACGAAAGCGTAACTGACTCAAATGGAGATGTATGAAGGTGTTCCGCTAAAAAGCAAACAACTCTATCTACATCTTCATCTGTCCTAGTTTTAGCTCTAGACTCGCTAATGGTTGAGATCCAAGCAGAGTTTGCTATAGATCTCATATCACCAGTCTTAGTCATTACTATCATCTTTTTCTCCTCTGCAAATAAGAGTTACTACATGCTCTTTGTCATAAATTCTTTTTGCATACTCCAATATATCTTCAGATGTTACTTCGCTTAGCATCTTAATATACTCTTCAGCAGTACAGGATTTATTTATTGCCCTAGAAATCTCATAGGAGCAAAGACTGTTACTGCACTCAATAAACCCATAGAAGCTTGACTTAATTTGGTTTTTAATTCTAATTAAGTCATGATCTGTAACTAGCTCCGTAGTAAGTCTTTCTATTTCAGACTCAATCGTATTTACCGCCTCCTCTAGTCCAGCCTCCCTTGTAGAGAAACTGATCGTTTGAATTGACCCATCTCCATCAAACTCTGAGCATCCAGATGAAATAGAGTAAACCAGTCCTCTCTTTTCTCTAACTTCTTTGAATAGCCTAGAGTTCATTCCACCTCCAAAGTAAGAATTCATCATAGAGGAAATGGCTCTATCTTTTTTATTTTCAATCTTAGCAGGCACACACACTTTTGCGTATACGTGTTCAATTCCAGGCTTCTCAATCTCTACATTGCAAGACTCTGGATAACTTGTTTGCTTAAACTTAGGCCTTTTAATCCTACCGTTTGGATTTCCAAAGTTATTCCTCATAATTTGAACCGCATCTTTCTTTTTCATATCTCCAGAAATAACAACAATTGCCTGATCAATAGAGCAAAATTGCTTATAGTATCTTAGAACCTCTTCTCTTGTAAACGCAGATATCGTTTCTTCTGTTCCAATTATTGGATATTGCAAATGATTGTCAAACAAAACTTCCGATAAGGACTCCCAGATGTAACTTCCAACTGAATCTGATGAGCTTACCATTTCTTCCATGACAACGTTTCTCTCTTTCTGAAACTCTTCTTCTGAAAGATCCATATTTGCAATCATATCATGCAAAATCTCAGTAGCCTGATCTACATTCTCTACTGGAACATCTATCATATAAGCGACCTTTCCGTATGATGTAAATGCGTTCGCACTACCTCCAATAAATGATATATCGTCCAATAGTTTTTCCCAATTTCTATTTGTAGTTCCTTTGAAAAAACAATGCTCTAGCATATGAGATATGCCTAGATTGTACTTGTGCTTGACCTCTATTCTTGATCCTGCATTAAATCCAACCATAATGGTCGCAATTCTGCTTTTACTTTTAACAAATCTTTGTATCATATTTTTCTTCTCCAAAAAAAAAGGAGATTGGAACATCCCAATCTCCTATAATATACCCAGCGATATGAACGAAGTCTAATCCGTTATTACAACTTTTCTTCCGTATGGAAACTCTACCTCTCCACCATTGTTTTCGCATACTGCCCAAAGCACTCTTGTCTTTGGTTTAGGAGGAAATGGTGCATACCCATCTGTGAATATAACCAATCCATCGTAACTTAATTCGTCTGCTAAGTTAATAATTGGATGAAAATCAGTTCCACCTCTGCCTATTATATCAATCTCTTTTGCTTTTTTGCTAAAAGTCTCAGGCTCTCCTCTAATACAGGTATCAAACTGAATGAAGTCACACTGAACATGATCTATCATCCCATTTAACTCTGTTACAAAACTAGACAACTCTTTGTTTGATACAGATCCAGACGTGTCAAAGGCTACGAGCAACTTTGAAGTGTAGTTTCTTTTGGAGCCAGGATTGGCATAACCATACCTTCTGTTTGGTCTCATTCTAGTTGATCTTCTGCCCATCATAACTAGTTGATTTATAAAGTATTTAACTTGTTTTTTCCAATTAACCTTTGGCTTATTTGCTGCAATAACTTGACTTGCAATGTTGCCTTTTATATGCCCCCAACCTTTCTTCTCTTGCTCCTTAATAGCCTTCTCTGCAATACCCCTAACCTTTTCTTCGATAATGTCTTTGTCAAAATCATCCCAAAGACTATGGTCATCTAACGTTTCCCCCTCTATGTCTCCAAAGCCACCATTACCGTCGCCATACTTATCTTTGAGTTTTGCGTAATAATACTCTGAAGATTTATCTCTCTCAAATCCAAACTGCTCTGGGTACAAAGCACCATTTGGTAAGCCCTCAATATGGCAATTGATAGCCATATCTGCGGCTATATTATAACCTTTTGGATTAAAATTAAAATGCTTAATCCTAGTCAAATGATGCAGTAAGAAATGAAGTGACTCATGAATTAGTACTGCAATTAACTCAGAAGAGGATAACTTCTCTACAAAGTCTGAGTTATAATAAAGAGCCATATCAACCTTTCTTGTAACCCCAACTGCCAGTGTTGGTATCGACTTAGATTCTTTCTTGTTTAATGATAGAAAAACTACTCCATAAAGAGGCTGAAAAAGGATTAGTTTTGAGATAGCACTCTCTATTCTTGCTTTTGCTTTTGACATAAATAAATCTCCGTTTTAATACTAAATATAATAAATATAAAAAAAATGAGTAGCCACAAAGGTGTGGCTACTCAAACAGACTTTCAGTTATTATGAGAGAAAAACCTCATTAACCTTTTTGTTGACATCTTCATCATCTTGCCACTCAAGACTTAACTTTTTAGTTTTCTTGCCACTAAGCAATCCAACCCAAGTATCTGATGTTACATCATTTGGCAACATAAGAAAGAATTTCTTTAAGTTTTCTTTTTGCTTATCTTTGAAAGTTTTTGCATTTCTTTCATTTGCCTCTCTTACAACTTGCTTTGCAAGTGTTGCGATAACCTCAATATCATCACAGGCTTTCTCTATATCTTTCTTATTCTTTGGAAAATTGTCCAATACATCTTCTGCTCTGAGTAAGGAAAACTCATTTTGGCAAAACTTCTGAAACATAATAGCAATCTCTCTACCGACCCAACCTTTGCAGACTTGGGTTAGCATATTATTTACATCATTGTCAATTAAATCCATCTTCTTTGCAAAATCTGAAAAGGCTACCCAACTTCTTCTCGAAGGATAAACTCTGCCTGCTTCTAAAGAGCCTACTGGCGGATCTAAAAGATTTTGATTTCTTGAAATAAACTGAGCAATTGCAGGATGAAGATCACTTTTTTCTGCCCATTCCAACCACTCATTTACCGTTGGGTCAAACTGAATGTGAAACCATCTGTCTGCAAGAGCAGGATCAAACTCAATTACATCATATTCATCATCTGAGTTTACAGCAGAAACAATCTGCCAACCATCTGGGATTTTCTGCCCATCTAATCTTCTATCTAGGCACAACTCAAATACAGATTGAAGAACATCTTTTGTCGCTCTATTCAATTCATCTAAGAAAAGAATACCTTTTGAGTCTTGATCAGTAGGAAACCACTCTGGCTTCGCAAATCTTACAACTGTTGTTCCATTTTCAAGCGTATGATTGTATGGCAGACCTTTGATATCTCCAACTTCACACTGAGATAATCTTAAGTCATAAAAACCAATTCCTTGCTCTTCTGCAACTTGCTTTACTACACTACTCTTACCAACACCATGCTTTGCATGAAGCATTACAGATTTATCTTTGGGTGCATTAGTAAGAATAAGTTTTGTCTGTTTGATGTCCATTTTTTCTCCAATAGGAATAATTTAAGTTTTGATTGAAAGTCTGTCGTGGTAGCCCTTGCCCCCCACAACAATAGTATAACCATATTCCCAAACGGTGTCGAGGAATATGGTTCTTTTTTCATAAAAACTGAAAATGGACTATTTAAATTTTATTTCTTTGGTTTATAAACTTCTAGCATGCTAGTTATATTTTTCAAGATGTCTTTCTTGCCCGCTATATCTCCTATTCCTCCCAACTCTTCTGTCTTTAGAAGCTCTGAAAGATTTCCTAAGGAGCCGTCTATCATATCCGATAGAGATGACGTTGTATCTCCCATACTTTCCTCTATACTACACACCTTTTCCTTTATTGTCTGAATTTCTTTTACCAATAAAGAAAGTACCGAGTCCATCTCTCTTAAATTTTGTTTCATTTCTTTTATGTCGAATTCGATCATCTTACCATCTCCTCTATATTTAAAGCCTCATATTCGTTTTTTGGATTTGTAACAGCTTTACAGTTTTTAGCATACCACAAGTGAGCTATTTCATGAATGTACCTTTTTCCCAAACTAAGTTTGTCATAGTGCGAGTCCGATAAAATTATAATATTTTCATAATTTTTATATGAATAAATTCCAAGATATCTTTGGGACTCTCTAGATAAAACTGGAAGGCCATAGTATCTGACCGTATCATAATCATTTAGATATGAGCTTTTAACATAATAGACCTTTACTTCATCGGACCTGCAAGAGTGTTCTTGGCCTGGCAGTCCGTGCTTTTCCCCATAAAGATTTGAATATACTTCGAACCTCTCTAGCATTGAATCTGGACTGTAATTTGATAAATCTGAACCACTTTGATGATACACAGATAAGTTTACCTTTTTCCCGTTATCAAATACTATAACTTTTTGAGCATCTAAGTTCATCTTATCTTCATAATCTGATCCGTGAGCATAGGAGTTTGTGGGCATCAATAAATACAATAAAGCAAACATTATTCTCTTCCTCTTACAAAGCTTCTATTTTTGACCTCTAAAACATAAACGCTTAGATTCGGGTTAATTTTCATTAACTCTAAATGTTCATATGGAACATTGTTATGAATTAGAGTTCTCTTTGAATCTTTTGCAACAACTTTTACTTTATAAGTTATCTTTGTCTTTTTAAAAATTTTACTCAAATCTGAAGAATCTTCTTTTCTTTTCATCTTATTATCAACCTTCTTCTCAAATTATTTACAGAAGTATTATTTGTGCAAAGCGGAAAAATAAAGACACAGTATTTTTCCGGAAGAAAGGAGGTTACTATGTCGCAAACATCTTCTCCCCTCCTCAATGATAATAATACACATAATTTCGCCTCTAAGTCTGAAATTATTCCTTCGTCTTCATAACTCTTCTTATATTTGTGTTTTAGATTATAAAAGTGCTTACTTTTTTTAGCCCCAAGCCTCTTATCCACCTTGGACTTCATTTCCCAGCAAAGATCCTTTGCTCTTCTTTTTGTTACTGACCTTGCAATAATTTGATTCAACTCAGAGCTCAAGGCAGAATTTTTAACTGCGGCTTTCGCTATCATATACTTCTTGTCCAGATAACCCCTCTTCTTGTCTGTATTAACCATACAGTCTTCGTAAAACAATGGGTCTTTGGAATTAGCTAAGCCGTACCTAACCCACTTGCTAAGAACATATCTTCCCATATGCATAGATCTTATTATATTTATATTTTTCAGATAATCTATCTCTTCTGAAAAGTAATTTTTCAATATAACTTCCGCCTCAGATTCTATCTGATCTATTCCGCTATCTTTGAAATGATTTAATAAAATTTCTGCACATAAATCTTTTATGTCTTTAGAATAAGATATATTTGACACATCTTTCATTATTTTGTCAAATGGATAAATGAAGTTTTTCTTTAGCTCAATATTGTTTGGATAATTACTCCACAAATATTCCAGCTCGGAGAAAGATTCTATCTTTATACTTTTTTTTCCGCCAAAAGAGGATAGGACTTTTCTTAGCAAATCCTCATGGTCTGCTTTCTGCTGAGCCTCTATCATCTTAAGCGGAGAAAAGTACCTAGACATTATCCTCAAACCTCTTTTTTATTATATCTGATATTTTTTTATTTCCCTTTACCTTTGAGTTTCCCAAAAAATAAGGGATGTCATTCAAACTTATTTTATTAATAACTTGCTCTAAAACTTTAGATGAGCTATCGTCTACAAAATACATCAATTCTCTCGAACCCCTAGGAATTACTGAGACGGCCATAGATCTTGCCTCAGACTTAGAGTCATTCTTCATATAAGGCATAGAATATTCCGGTCCAAGCCTAGTGTAGCACACACTTCTTATCTTATAATTTTTGTCGTTTATTACCGCCATCAGAGATTTTTGAGAGCACATATAAGCCGAATGAGCCCTCACCTCTAAAGAGTACTCTTTGTCCATTATTATTTTATCAAATACAGATATATCTTCGTAATAGGAATCTTCCAAAATTTTTATGTGGAATCTAAACGGTAATTCTTTAGATAAAGATACTTTTTTCAGAATATCTGATGTAAGCATATCGATTATTTTTAGTTGGCAAAACCAAGAACTCATTCCCGTTGGATATTCTTCGCTTATATTTTTATCAACAAGCGATTTAACAAATAGCGCTATGTCTTTATCACCCATTTGCAAAAATATTTTATTTAGCTCAGAAGACATTTCAAAGTCGCTCGGCTCTGATAAAGTATCAAATACCGCTTCTTCAAAATCCTCAAGAGAAAACATAATCATTTTAAATCCTCAAACGAGTCAACTGCAAATCCAGATGCGCAGTGATGACCTCCGCCTCCATAAGATTTTGATATATCGCAGCAGCTAACCCCACCTCTTCTGCTTCTTAAAGAGAAAACTATGTTATCTTCTTTTAAATAATATATTGCGGCCAAGTCAACAGAGGAATCTTCTTTTAAAATTTCATTTCCAATAAACGACTGAAGTATCGATGAATTAACAAATGTGGTATTAATACCATTTAGTTTTCCGTAATATTTTTTGCTGCAAGCTTTTTTAACCAATTGTTTCTGATAACTTTTAATAAGAGTTCCGTTTGAAACAACCCTTTTGTAGCCCCAACTCTCTCCATCCTTGAAGCACTCTATTTCTTTTGAAAAATTATCCCATATCTCAAATGTCTTATCCATAGAATCCAAAACCATGAGGGCTTCTTCTGATCCTTCCACATTCCACTTCCACAAATCTCTGTCTTCAATTATATCTATAAGCTTTGGTCTTTTATTAAATCCGAAGAAATAATCCCAAGATATTCCCGCCCCACTTCTTTCGTTGTCAAATACATGCTCTTTGCAGAACTCTATATTATCTTTTGATCCAATATGATGATCAAGCACGACAACTCTGTTTTCTACCTCAAGAGTTTGAATAACTTCCTTTGGAGGGCAAATATCTAAGAAATATATTTGATGATTTGAAACAGGACTTATTGAATCTCCATGCTTCAAAGGAATGTATTTAGCAGAATACCCAAACTTCTTCCAGGCAGACCAAGCCGCGCCAAACCCATCTGGACAACCTTTGTGATAATAGATAATTCTTTTCATATGACCTTCCTTTGTTTTGGTTTTCATATGAAATTATACGCATAAAAAATGCTCTAGGCTAAAAGTTTTTTTAAAAAAGTTGGACGATAAAAATTGGCCTGTATAATATACTAACAAGATAAGTAATAACCTTATTCTGCTGTTAACTTAGCTCTTTCCGATTCTAAAAACTTAATAATGCTCTCTTTGTAGGTCTTTAGTATTTTTGCAGACTCCCCCACTATTTGAGGATTTGTAAGCTGCCCTATTGACACTTCTCTCGCTACATTTACCCTGCTCCAATCTACATACCACTCCGGACTCTTGCTATTGTTTATATCCGTCATTACTTTGCAAACTTTTTTCAGATCAAGTTTACCCCCTGAGGATGTTACAGAGCCAGACTCTGTTGGCCCGCTTAGCTTATCAGCAATCTGTGAGTTTCTTGATATTAAGGGTGGACTGAAAACTTTTCCGTCGGAGCTGAATATGTAAGTCTTGTACGTTAAGGGGGTTACCGAAGCTAAAGCTTCTTTTACTTTTTTAATGTGATTTTCTTTTCTTTTTTTGTTAATTTCTTCAGTTGCTACAGCAGATGGGCTTAGACCTTTGGCTATTTGAACTAGAGCTTTTCCAGTTTTTGATTTAGAGGAGAATGCATCTTCTTCTAAATTTACTTTTCCTATGTGGTTGTCGAAGAATAAAGTGTTAAGAACTGCTTTTAGATTATCATCTTTATTCAAAGAGGTGCTGTTATTTGCTTGATCACATATGGTTTGGAATAAAGAGGAGTTGGTTTTAAAGGAGCAGGCGGGAGAGGAGCATACTTCATCACTCAAGATCTTTTCCAAAGATTCTAAGTCCGCAATATAGTTATGTAAGAAGTACGCTGAGACGTTTGAATACTTCTTATCTTTAATATATGTTTTGTCGCCAACTTTTATTTTTCCGTCAACGGCTACAGATCCTTCCTTTTCCTTGGTAACATAGTAGTGATCTTTGGTATTTTTCTCATTATAGTATTTTACAGTTTTTTGATTTTCTTCTTTCTGCATTGCAAAATTTCCTTTTTTTGCATTCTCTCCAATCAAGCTATTCAAAATTAACTTTAGAGCTTTTGCATCCTTTAGCATTTCGGTTATATCATCTTTTATCGGACCAGGAGTATACCCATCATATTCTTTGTTTAGTATAATTTTTTCTTTATTTATAAAAAGATTTTTGTAAAAATCAAATATAGATCTGGAATCAGCGTTCGTTTTTTCTGATTTGTATTTTGATATTAAGGCGTTTATCTCGTTGTGCTTTCCTAAAATTTTATCATATACGGATATAAGGTATTCTGATTTGTAATTTTCATTATTACTATTAAGAGATAAGGCTACTTCTTTGGGAATATCATAATTATCTTGGTAGTTAAGATAACTGCTGCTCATATCAGTCTTAGCCTTATCTTTGTACATCTCTATTGGGTTAGCCCCGCTTTCGTCGTTTTTCCATTTTTCGAAAAAATTAGTTATAGCGATTATACAATTATTCTGAGCCGAATCCTCAACTCTATTCTTTATAGACTCTAAGGATACCTTGTAGCCATTCTGCATGTAAATTAGCTCGACATACTCTATAGGAATAACGTTTGCTTTTGCCAATTCAAAAAGACCACTCAGGCAGGCTTCTTTGGATATATAATATTTTCTCTCAGCTTTTGTAAACCCATATTCTATATCTGAGCTAAGGGCCGCCAATACTTCGTGATCTCTTTCTGCCTTTGCTTTATTTACATAAAAGCATACTGCGGGATTTCCTATTTGTTCTTTTCCGCTTTCATCTTCTTTTATGAAATTTTGATATTTTGTCATTATATTTTTTACACTTTTATCTGAAGATTTAACATAATCTTTTATAACTTCTTTAAGATCTTCTCCTGTATCTTCTTCATAATCTTTTTTATATTTATTTGATATAGACTCTGTTAGATCTGAATCTTCGAAAGACATCAGTTTTCTTTTTTCATTGGAGATGCTATTTGACTGATCCGGATTTTTAAAGTCAAGTTTTAGTTTAGCATAAGTAAAGCAAGAATCGTAAGACTCTCTTAGTCCTTCGTTGTAGTACTTTAGAAATACATGAAGAAATGATTCATCTCTATTATTTGGTGTAAAATTAGGTATATTTAAAGATAAGAAGTATTTTATTATCTTCTCAAGTCCATCTTCGCAAAAAGTATAAAACAAATATATATAAAGATACTTGTTTTTATTGAAAGAATTTTTATCTATCGGCACAAACAAATATCCGACTTCCGTTAGGTCTTCTGCCTCCAACCATCCTGCTTCTTCGACAAGATCTTTTAGCATCTCGTTTCCCGATTTAGCTGACTCTAGTATATCACGAATTGCAGAGACATCGTTTCCTTCTTTATATATGTATTTGTTTAAAAAATCAACAAATTGAGTGCTGTTTAGATTTGCTTTGTAATATTTTAAGCAACCCATAATTAAATTAAACAAAGATATTATCTTTGTCTGACCAGACTTATTTACTAGCACTTCCAAGAGGCATAGCTTTTGCTCACATGTGGCTGAGCTGAAAAACATTTTATTCTTAAAATCAAATATTTTTAAAACATCTAAATTTTTTCCCGAACAGTTTATCGTAACTGGAAGGTAATCTTCGCCAACCCTACCGCTTGACGGTGCGCCATCTTCTTTTTTGACAGCAGGAGCAGGAGTGCTTTCTTTTGAGCTAGATTGATCTGGAGCCTCAATAGTTTCTTTTGGTTTAGGCTCAGCTGGACTCTCTTGAGTTTCAGGATCAGACTCAGGAGTCTCTTTGGACTCAGAATCTTCTTTTCTTCCATACATCAATTCTTTTGTTTTTTCTGCATTACTTGGAGCTGTAAACGCAGCAATTTTATCCAAAGCATAAATTTGATCTATATACTTTGGATTTACATTTATCTTATTTAAAGCGTCTATTAGTGTGGAAATTTTATTCATTATTATTTTTCAGATCTACTCTTTGCT